>WNFP01000035.1_pt1 | contig 121951 bp, 109 predicted proteins | sample 5400201 | NCBI WGS metagenome assembly WNFP01 (sample SAMN13153355, study PRJNA577476) | soil metagenome | isolation source: 115 cm saprolite under Madrone tree | place: USA:California | collected 2016-06-14
ACGCTGGATTCCCCGATCAGCGGTATCAGCAGAACTATAAAGCCCCCGGAGCGCGATGGGCTCGCGCAGAGAGTGTAAAGGATGTCCCGGGACGTTTTGTAAAGTATGTCATGAGACTGGACACGGGCTTTGCGAAAGGGTGGGACCACGATAACTCCCAACCTTAACTGGCTCTTGTTGTTGAATAATCGCAAATAGTTAAGACTAAATGGCGCAGTCTGTAACTGCCAGCCATCACGCCAGATTCGTATTCAGTTCGGGGTGCTGGGCTCGCAGCAGCCGAAAAATAACTCCCACAACTCGAAATGTTGCTGCATGGCCTGTTTCAGGAGGCGGCTGCAATCGTTTACCCTCGGAAGCGCAGCGCGAACAGGAAACGCCCCAGCAGCAGGTTCAGTTCAATTCCTTGCCGTATCACGCACACCATAAGCTCTTTGACATCGGCGCTTGCTTCGGGATGACTATGGTATGAATCCTTAACCACACGCACCAGAAACATGCGTTTTTGTGCTCGAAAACTATCTGCATTCCTCCGTTGTGAAAGAATCCACCCATGCACTGGAAGATTTTTGTGTTCGTTCTTCTCGCTACCATCCTCGAGGCAACCGGAGACGCCGTCATGCGGATGGCCTTGCATCACCAGTCCACAACCGGACGGTTTTTGCTCTTTTTTTTGGGTGCCACACTTCTTGCCTTGTACGGCACGTCACTGAATCTAGCTCCTGTTGATTTTGCGACTGTCACAGGACTGTACGTGGCGGCGATTTTTATCGCCTTTCAGCTAACCAGCTATATCTTCTTCCGTCAGGCGCCAACATGGTCCATCCTGATTGGCGGAATGCTGATTGTCTCCGGGGCCATCGTGATTTATACGGGACAAAAATAAGTACTGGAAATAGAAGCTCCGGCTGAATGTACGAAGGGCGGCACAACATTGCTCCAGTCCCGCACCTGCGGGACGGCTCGGAGTAGCCCGCCGTTGAAGAGGCTGTTACGAAACACTTGACGTTACAGCAAACAATGAGAAGATGCGAATGGGAGCGACGCAGAACAGAATGGCTTATATCCAGGGAGCGGGGAGGACGCAGGGCACATTGTTTCCAGTAACGCTGGAGGATTTGATTCCTGCGGATCATATGTGCCGGGTGATTGAGGCTTTCGTGCAGCGGCACAAAATGGGCGGCTTAGGCTTTATACGCGCTGAAGCCGCCGAAACAGGGCGTCCGGGTTATGATCCGCGCGATTTACTGAAACTGTACCTGTATGGATACCTGCACCAGATTCGCTCGTCGCGGCGGCTGGAAGCTGAGTGCCAGCGCAACATTGAGGTGATGTGGTTGCTGGGGCGGTTAGTACCGGACCATAAATCGATTGCCGAGTTCCGGCGGATGCATCGTGATGCGGTTACCGCTGCAGGGACGGAGTTGATTCAGTTTGCCCGTTCGGTGGGCTTGGTACGCGGGACGTGGGTGGCGATTGATGGTTCCAAGTTCCGCGCCGTAAGCAGCAGCCAAAGCGTCCACGAGCGCAGGCAACTGGAACGCTATCTGGAACGTATGGAGCAGGCCGACGCGGAAGAGGAGTTGGAGATCGATCGGTCCGCGGTGAGTGCCGCTCTGGAGAAACTGCAGCAGCATCCGGAACCGGAGGCCCGCTTCATGCGCACCCCTGCTGGCAAGCTTCCGGCGTACAACGTTCAAACTGCGGTCGATGCCGAGCATGCCATGATCGTGGTGCAGCAGGTCACCGATCAACCGCTGGACAATCGCTGTCTGCAACCGCTGGTGGAAGCGGCTCAGTTAGCGGTAGGCGATTGTGCGCAGGAGTTCCATGTAGTGGCCGATGCCGGTTATTCCAACGGTGAACAAGCTGCAAGTTGTGAAGCGCGCGGCATCACGCTCCATATACCCGCGAACCGCTCGGTGAATAATCAGGGCGACGGCACGCTGTTGGATCGCACGGAATTTCAATATGACGAGACCAGCGACACCTTCCTTTGTCCCGCAGGCCAGCGTCTGAAACGCCATCAGCGAAAAGATCGTTGCGTGGTCTACGCTGGCCAGCCCGAGGTCTGCGGAACGTGTCCCCTAAAATCGCGCTGCACCACGGGCCCCAGGCGTCTGTTAAAAAAACACCTGCACGATGCCGCCCTGCAACGCATGCATAAGGGAGCTACTGCGGAAGCCATGCGGTTGCGAAAATCTATCGTCGAACACCCGTTTGCCGCTCTCAAATACCATATCTTCGGTCATCCCCGGTTCTTGCTGCGCGGACTGAAGGGAGCACAAATAGAAATCAGCCTGGCGACCCTGGCTTACAACCTGAAACGCATGCTGCAAGTCCTGGGCGCTCACAGCTTGATGCAACGGTTGGCTACCAGCTGACCCAAGCTTCAGGGCTCTGATCATCAGCTTTGTGCTGAGTTTCGTAACAGCCTCTTCAACGGCGGGGAATCGGGCCTAAAAATTTGCAGTCCCGGCGGAGACGGGACGGCTGGCAAAACGCGGGATTTCAATCCCGCCGCCATCTCTCCTGTTGCATCCAGTGCCCATTCATTAGTATGCTCCGTGGTCGAATTCCACCGGAGGTTTCATGCGCCGCTGTTTTATTGCCGTCTCAATGGTGTTGTATATTGCACTTTGTTCCGCTCAGGAGCCAGAGCCATTTCAGGAGCCAGCGTTAGTCAAAGATTTTGTCCGCGTTGATTCGCCTGTCTTCGCGCTCGAACATGTTCGTGTGATCGATGGCACAGGCGCTCCCGCCAAACCGGACCAGACCGTCCTTATCTCCGGAGGCAAAATTGCCGCCATCGGCGCCGCCGGATCGGTGCAGCTTCCAGCCGACGCTAAACGCATGGACTTCACCGGATACTCCGTCCTGCCAGGACTGGCGGGGATGCATGACCACCTTTTCTATCCTTCCGGTGGCGGTCTATACCATGACATGCCCTTCAGCTTTCCCCGGCTCTATCTCGCACTGGGCGTCACTACCATTCGCACCGCCGGCAGCATGGAGCCATACACCGATCTGGAATTGAAAAAGCAGATTATGGCGGGAAAAATTCCCGGCCCAAAGATCAACGCCACCGGACCTTATCTGGAAGGCGAGGGGCTGCCGCTGCTTCAGGTCCACGGGCTCACCGGGCCGGACGATGCGCGCCGCACCGTGGATTACTGGGCACAGGAGGGGATGGAATCGTACAAGGTTTACAACTTCATCACCCGCGCCGAGCTACAGGCTGTGATTGAAGCCGCGCAGGCCCGCCACATCAAAGTCACGGGTCATCTCTGCTCCATCGGATTTCGCGAAGCCGCCGCCCTTGGCATCGACAATCTGGAACACGGGCTAACCGTCGACACGGAGTTTTTTCCCGGCAAGCAGCCGGATGTCTGCCCTAACCCCAATCAGGCCGTGAACGCCGCCATTAAACTCGATATCTCCAGTGAGCCAATCCAGACGACCATCAAAACCCTGGTCGCGAAACACGTTGCTCTCACCTCGACATTGCCGGTCTTCGAGCAGTTTGTGGCCACGCGTCCGGATGTGCCGCAGAAAGTTCTCGACTCTCTTTCCGATGATGCGCGCAAGGCCTACGCCGCCAATCGCGCCCGTATCGCCCAGAACAAAGAGAGTCCATGGCCGGTGATGTTTCCCAAAGAAATGGAATTTGAGCGCGCTTTCGTCAAAGCCGGAGGCACGCTGCTCGCGGGGCTTGACCCCACAGGCATCGGCGGCATCATTGCCGGCTTCGGCGACCAGCGCGAAGTGGAACTTTTGGTGGAAGCAGGCTTCTCACCCGTGGAAGCGATCAAAATCGCCACGCTGAACGGCGCGGAGTTCCTGGGCCAGTCCGCTCACGTCGGCTCGCTCGCGCCTGGCAAGCAGGCCGACATGGTGCTGGTAAAAGGCGATCCATCCGCGAATATTCAGGACATTGAGAACGTCGAACTGGTCTTCAAAGACGGTACTGGCTGGGACTCGAAAAAGTTGATTGACTCGGTGAAAGGAATGGTCGGGACGCGTTAGTTTTTCTGAAATGCTGAACGAAGTGAGGGAACACTATCAGTTGCACGCGTTTTTTTGGGCTTGATCTGCGTTCATCAGCGTTAATCTGCGGCTAAATACCTGACTTGGTGGAAAATGGTCGGGCGCAGTGACTGCCGCAGATACACGCAGAAAAACGCAGATAAAAACTTGATCATGGTTGTGGTTGAATCCGCGATCATCCGCGTTGATCCGCGGTGAGAGGTTTTGCGTACACGACCACCGCAAATCCGTCCGCCTCGTCGGCCAGCACTTTTTCCCATTCGTTGCCTGGATTCGGCAGCACTGATGTGCCCTGAATTCGAGCCAATACTTTCAACTGGGGCTGCTGCGCGGGGATCTGCATATGAATCACGCTGTCTTTCAGCTCTGCACGGCACGTCCGTTCTGCATCAATCACATATTTCTTCCGCAGATCGAGCAGCGCGGTGTACCACTCGCGCATAGGATTCTCGCCCTCGGCCAGCTGCCAGTTCAGTCTGGAACGCTCAAACGTCTCCACTGCCTGCGGGTCGGGGACTTCCTGAAAATCAAAGTCTTTAAACTCGTTGCGCCGGCCTTCGCTCACGGCCTTTTGCAGTGCTGGGTCGCCATAATCGGTGAAGAAGAGGAAGGGGTTGGCTTCGTCGTATTCCTGGCCCATGAACAGCAGAGGCGTTTGCGGCGCCAGCAGGAGCAGTGCGGCGGAGAGCATCCGCGCACCACGAGGCACAAGCGCCGTTAGGCGCTCGCCCTGGGCGCGATTGCCCACCTGATCGTGATTTTGCACGCAGATCACGTGCGCGGGAGCGGGCATGAGGCGCGAGCTGGTCCCCCGAGGCTGGCCATTCCAGAAGCGAAACGGCTCACCCTGAAAAACAAATCCCTCATTCAGCGCGCGGACAATCTGCCGTGGTTCGCCAAAATCCTGGTAGTATCCGCGGCGCTCGCCGGTGAAAAAGGCGTGCATGGCGTGATGAAAATCGTCACTCCAGATTGCATCAAGTCCGTATCCGCTGTTGCATCGCGCACGTACCATGCGCTCATCGTTTTCGTCGGTTTCGGCAATCACGCAGATTTCGCGCTGCAGCTCTTTTGCCAGACCATCCACGCTGGCGGTGATCTCCGCCAGAATATGCTGCGAAGAATCGTCGCGAATCGTCTGCACTGCGTCCAGGCGCAGGCCGTCCAGATGGTATTCGCGGAGCCAGTACAGCGCATTCTCCACGAAATAACGGCGCACACCTTCACAACCGGGCTGATCGTAATTGATGGCTTCTCCCCATGGCGTTGTGTGCCGGCCGGTAAAGTATGGGCCGAACAGGCGAAGGTAATTGCCTTCATTGCCCAGGTGGTTATAGACCACATCCAGGATCACGGCCATTCCCTCCGTGTGCGCCGCATTCACCAGTCGCCGCAGACCTGCGGGTCCGCCGTAGCTGGCCTGTACGGCATACGGGGACACTCCGTCGTACCCCCAGTTGCGCTTTCCAGGAAATGCCGCCACCGGCATGAGTTCGATCACCGTGACTCCCAGCTTTTTGAGATAGGCCAGCTTCTCTATGGCGGCGTCGAAGGTTCCCTGTGGGGTGAAAGTCCCGGTATGCAATTCGTAAATCGCATAATCTTTGAGCGGAAGCCCGCGCCAGTTCTGGCTGGACCAGCGAAAGCCCGAAGGGTCAACAATCTCCGATGGCCCGTGTACTCCCTCGGGCAGCAGACGTGACACAGGATCGGGGACAGGCTTGTTTTCGCCGGGCAGATAGAAGTAACGCTCTCCCGGTTCGGCTGCCACGGACTGGACAAAATAGCCATTGGCGGCGCGTTCCATGGCAAAATCGCGACGCGTCTTGCCATTCCGGTCAAGCAGACGCAGCGTTATCCGCTCGGCTGACGGCGCCCATACGCAAAAATCGCAGCTTCGGTTGCCCGCCGTGGCGCCGAGAGGTGCGTCCATGATTTTGCTTACAGTTTCACTCTTCAAGTATTGTTATGTCTTGCGGCGCATTCTCCCACGCGCTTTTGTGTGAGACGGACCCCGTAACCCTGAAGGATGCTTTCCCGGCAAAAACTAGTTCTTGCATCGGCATCGCCTCGGCGGCAGGACCTGCTGCGCGAAGCGGGAATTGAATTTGAGGTACATCCCGCGCACATCCCCGAAGTCCAGAGCGCCGGAGAATCTCCGCTGGAGTACGCTCTGCGTTTGGCGCGAGAAAAGGCGCAGGCCGTGGCCAGGAGATTTCCTGAGCGGTTCGTTCTGGGCGCGGACACAATTGTGGTAGTCGATAGCCAGGTGCTGGGCAAGCCGCGCGATGCTGAAGATGCAGCACGCATGTTGCGTTTGCTCTCGGGGCGTGGACACGAGGTCACAACCGCGGTGAGTCTGGTTTTGCCTCGGCCCGCCCAGGCTGCAGACACGCGCTCCTGTACCACGCAGGTGTTCTTCCGCGAACTACGCGAGCCGGAGATCCAGGATTACGCAGCCAGTGGTGAACCGCTCGATAAGGCCGGAGCCTACGCTATCCAGGGCGGCGCTGCGCTCTGGAACGTGCGGCTGCAAGGCGATTATTCGAATGTCGTGGGACTGCCGTTGCCGCTACTGGGGGACATGCTGCGCGACAACGGATTTATGTAAGACCGAGGGGCTCTTACTTTTTCTCTACCGCGCCTGTGCTCGGGGCAGCCGGTGTCGTGCCTTCTTCGCCGTCTTTCATCGCACCCTTGAAATTTTTGATTGCGTCACCCAGACCCTTACCCAGGTCGCCCAGCTTACTGGGACCGAAGAAAAGAAGGGCAATCATAGCAATGAGAAGTAGTTCTCCCCAACCAAGTTTTCCACCAAACATTTGTGTGCTCCAGCCGGAAACAGAGCTGTACTTCGATTCGTTTCCTGAGGAATTCTTACCAAAAGGATTCTAGGCTAACTGCCAGCGTAAGTCAAAGATACTTTTAGGGGGTTTGTACTTACGTTTTGCCGATAAAAGCCTTAAAAATAGTTCAGATTGTGGCCAGCAGACCGGCCAGCAGGGCCGTCCGGCGGGGCATCTCGGCCAGCACAATGGATTCATGGATCGCATGTGCTCCCTCACCCACCGCGCCCAGGCCATCCAGCGTGGGAATTCCCAGTGCCGACGTGAAGTTTCCGTCCGAGCCGCCGCCGACTGCCGACTCCCCCAGCTCAATTCCCAGGCTGCGTGCGGCCTCTTGTGCGGTGCGCAGCAGGCGGACCGTTCCTTCCGTGCGCTCCATGGGCGGGCGATTCAGGCCGCCGCTCACTTCAATCCGGCAGTGCGGGTCAAATGGCTTCAGACTGGTGAACTTTTTTTCCAGTGCCTTTGCGTCCGCGGCCCAGGCAATGCGAACGTCAACTTCAGCCATGGCTTCTGCGGCAACAACGTTGGTGCGGGTGCCGCCATGGACCACTCCTGGGTTCACGGTGATGCCGCGCTCCAAGTCAACGAATTTGGCTACTTCCAGCAACTGGCGGGAAAGCTCCAAAATGGCGCTGTGGCCTTTTTCAAAGTCCAAACCGGCGTGGGATGCCTGGCCGAAAACACGAATGGTGTAGTCGCCCACGCCCTTGCGTGAGGTCTTCAATAGTCCCTGGGGACCCTGCGCCGGCTCCAGTACCAGCACCGCTTCGCACTCTTTGGCCGTAACCTCAACCAGCGGTCGCGAGGTCGTGCTGCCGGTCTCTTCATCAGTATCCAGAAGGATGGTCACGGGCCGGTGCTGCCTGCCTGAATTCTTAAGAGCGCGCAGCGCAAAGAGCATCATGACGATTCCGGCTTTCATGTCGAACGTGCCGGGGCCAAAAGCGCGGCCTTCCGCAATGCGAAAGGGCATCTTCTCGAGCGTGCCCAGCGGCCAGACCGTGTCAAAGTGGCCCAGCAGCATCACTGGTTTTTGCGAATCCCTGCCGGGAAATTCCGCCTGCAGGTGATCGCCGGCTTCGGCGGTGCGATGAAACCGAACTTTGCATCCGGAAGCCTCAAATTCACCGGCCAGAACTTTACCCAGGCGGTCTACGGCCGCTTTGTCGTCACTGGGAGATTCCATCTCCACAATGCGCTGCAGCATCTGCAGCATGGCCCCCTGTTGTTCTTCGAAAAACCTGAGGTCGGCTGGAAATGAGTTAGTCATAGACGCAAAAATCATAGCAGGCGGGCGCTGCTTCTCCGGCAAACGCCCGGTTGCTGCCCTGCCGCATCAATGTGAAAATAGAGCGATGAAGAAATTATTGATCTCTGCCATCCTCTTACTTTGCGCCGGAATTGCAGCAGCGCAGCAACCCTCCACGAAGCCGACTGAGAATTCGGCGCCGAAAGCGGAAGCCAGCTCCCCGTTCAAAACGCCGGAGGAAAAAGCCAGCTACGCGCTGGGTCTGAATATTGGTGACACACTTCGCCGACGTGGCGTGGATGTTGATACCAGCATCTTCCTGAAGGGTTTGAAGGATGCCTTGGCGGGAAAGCCGCTGATGACCGACGAGGAAAGGCAGGCGGTGCTTACCGAGATGCAAAAAAGAGCAGCTGAGAAACAGGCGGAGCAGCGAAAGAACCTTTCGACAACCAATAAACAGGAAGGCGAAACTTTTCTTGCCGCAAATAAGACCAAACCCGGCGTGGTTGCGCTTCCCAGCGGACTCCAGTACAAAGTGATTTCGAATGGCACGGGGCCAAAGCCGGGGCCTGGGGATACTGTGTCCTGCAAATACCGCGGCACTCTGATTAACGGTACGGAATTTGACAGTACCAATAAGCATGGTGGCGAACCCCTGAGCTTCCCTGTGGATCATGTAATCAAAGGCTGGACTGAGGCCCTGCAGCTGATGCCGGTAGGCTCCAAATGGCAGCTCTTTATTCCCAGCGACCTGGGTTACGGCGAACGCGGCGCTGGTGACGATATCGGGCCCAATGCCACGCTCATTTTTGAGGTTGAACTGCTTTCAATCGAAGCAAAGCCACAGCAGCCAAAATAAAAGATTCGATAAAAAGTGCCCCCGGCCTACCGGCTGGGGGCATTTTCGTTATTGCCTTTCAGGATTTTTCTCCAATCTGCCCGGCGATCATGCGAACGATCCGGGCCAGCTCTTCTTCCCGCACTCATGATGCATCTTTAGATCGTATGCTGATTGCACGTTCTGCCAGTAATTTGGCCTGCCTGTGAATTGTTGACATTCATTTGACATCTCTGCGGGCCCGCCCCGCATCGTGCTTGCATCCAAACCGCCAGGAGAAAAAAAGCAGTCCCATTCGTGCTCCTCTCCTTCTTGCTGGCCAGGGGGCGAACGGGTGGAATCTTAAAAGGGAAAAGGAAGCAAATGCATAATTCCGGAAATGATTTCATGAACGCAGGCACTCGTCGTTTATTTTTAAAAACCGGGGTCTTCGGGTTAGGCGCGGCGGCCCTCGGTGGCGGACTATTAACCAGCACTTTGGCAGCGCAGGAGGATGATGACGGAGCGGGCATTACCAGAGGCGACATCGCCATTCTGACCTTCCTGAGCGCTCTGGAGCAGGTGGAGGCCGATCTGTGGATACAATACGCAGAACTTGGCGGAGCCACGACCACTCCAGGAAATTCGCAGATTGATCTTCAGCAGAACGGCCGGAACATCAGCACCGGGCTTGCTCCGAATTACATCCAGGCTCTTTCGGTTTTGGATGGCGATATGGCGCAGTACATCGCCGACAACACGGATGACGAGATCAGCCATCATGCCTTTCTCAACAACTATCTCGCCGCAAAAGGCGGAAGGCCGGTTGATTTAAGTCACTTTGCCGTCCTGCCGCCAAGTAAGGTAACTGGCGTACCGCAAACCGGCAGGCTTACCAATCTGAAGCAGCTCACGGTAGATACCAGCTGGTGGACGCGCTACCGCAGCGCGGACGCAAATCCGGATCTGGGTGGAAGATTTGAAAATGCGATTCCCAGCCTGGCCAAAGGACAATATCCAGGAGTCCCGGTGAGTGACGAGGACCTCGCGCTGAACGCCGATGGCAGCATTCCCACTCACCTGCAGGCGATTGCCAACACGGCCGGTTTCCACTTTGCATTTATTGAACAGGGTGGCGCCAGCCTTTATCCCGCACTGGCCCAGAAAGTAAGCAACCTGCAGGTCCTGCGCGTGCTCCTGAGCATTGGTGGATCGGAGATCATGCACTTCCAGACCTGGCACGACAAGGCCGGCAACGCGCCTGCGCTTACAGACGGCAATCTTACATTTCCGAATCTCAACAGCGGAGTCGATCCCAACTCTGGGGCTTCAAATTCAGGCGTTATCGAAGAGTTCCAGACCAACCTCATCATGCCCGAACCGGCCCCGTTCCTTGACCGCAGTCTGGGACCAGTTTCAATCATTCGTCCAACCTCGGATGCGCAGGGAGGGGCCGTGGCGTCTGTTATTTCTTTTGTGCAGGACGGACTCTTTCTCGATCCGGCGACAAATAAAAATACAGGCATCGTGGATGTGCTCATGCATCTGGCCAAAGAGGCCGATGGCGCAAGACGCACTTTTCACGATTAACTGATTGCAAAAAGCCGCGGGTTTCTTTGGGATATCCATTTGGGAAACCTGCGGCGTTGTCAGCCTTTCTTCTTCTTATTGAACTTCAGGACAAAACCGGTTCCAAATATATTCCCAAAACAGGCTTGAAGGTGAAGCCCAGCTACTCCGTAGGCGGTATCAGCGATGGATCTTCAATCTCCTGGCCGAACTGAAGCATGTAGCCATACGATGGTGACTCTGTCGCGCAGTGACTCCCAAAGAGCATCAACATCGTCAGGATTGAAATAGAACGATCCGGCGAAGGCCGGTTTTTCAAAAGGTACATGCGCATTGGGCAGCGCAATCATAACTTCCGCCTCGCCATTGCGCAGTGCGGCCCAGTAATCAACGCGGCTAACACACTGGAAGCCCGGAATGTCACGATAAAAGGTGATCGTGGCTTCAAGACTGGTTCCCCGTAAGCATGGGTTTTACAGCTTTCATTTTTCACAGTCATGGTTTGTATTCATCAGCAGTACTGCTGACCGAAACTCAGCAAGTTTCCTGCAACCTGGGAATATCATGGCCTCTCAACCCGTTTCGCCATAAGATTAAAGTTCCCCAGGGTTAGTTTGTTATGTACGCTGGCTCCTGTAGTTTTTATTGCTTCCTGCCTGGTGAAAGACTAATCTAAACTAACTAAGTTATAAGTTATCTTGTGCTCCTGGTTGGCCCATGACCCTACTGTCGTGCTCATGAAATTCTTGAGGCGCGATCTTATAACTTACAGGCGAGGCTACTTTTGAACAAGGGCAGGCTACTTGTTATTGACGACGACCCGGCGATTCTGGCCGCGGTATCGGAGTACCTGCAGCTGCAGGGGTTCAGTGTGCAGCAGGCGACAACTCTAAAGGCCGCTTATGAAGCCCTGGAAAAAGATGTCCCGGACATCGTAATCATCGATCATCAGCTTCCGGACGGCAATGCCATTGAATTTCTTACGTTGCTCAAAAGTATGAATGCGCCGACCAAATCCATCGTGCTCACCGGCTATGGCACCATCGATCTGGCGGTACGCGCGATTAAGGAAGGTGCGGAGCAGTTCGTCACCAAGCCGGTGCAGCTTTCGGTACTGACTTCCTACGTGAAGGGCTGCCTCGAGAAACAGCAGAACCAGCGCAAACAGCTGGCGCGCAAGCTCAGCGCGCCGCGCTATGAAAAAGACCCTTTTGCCGGCCCCAGCACCGTGATCCAGAAACTGGCGGAAGAGGCGCGCAAAATTGTACAAACAGAGCGCCCCATCCTGATTCAGGGCGAGACAGGCACCGGCAAGGGGGTTCTCTCGCAATGGATCCACAAAAATGGCCCGCGCATGGATGAAGCTTTAGTAGATGTGAACTGCGCCGGGCTCTCGCGTGAACTGCTGGAATCCGAGCTGTTTGGCTACGAAAAGGGAGCGTTTACCGGAGCGGCCAGCAGCAAACCCGGACTGGTGGAAGTGGCCCATCGCGGCATCCTGTTCCTCGACGAACTGGGCGAAATGGACATAATGGTCCAGCCCAAGCTGCTGAAAGTGCTGGAAGACAGCCGTTTTCGCCGCCTGGGGGACGTGCGCGAACGCGTGGTCGATATACAGGTGATCGCCGCCACCAACAGAAATCTGTTGCAGTCAGTGCGGGAGATGAAGTTCCGTGAAGACCTTTACTTCCGGCTGAGCACTTTTCAGTTGAAAATTCCGCCGCTGCGGGAGCGTCCGGAAGACATTCCCGTGATTGCCAATTCGCTGCTGCACAATCTGGCCAAAGATTTAGCGCGTGACAAACTGGAGCTAAGCCGCGGGGCCGAGAACGCGCTTAAGGGATATTCCTGGCCAGGAAATATCCGCGAACTGCGCAATTTGCTGGAGCGCGTGGCCCTTACCTGCGACGAACGGGTCATCGAGGCCGAAGACCTCAATCTTCCTCAGCGAACAGCGCCGGCAACGGCAGCGGATTCCTCCATTCCCGGACCGACTCTGGCCGAACTGGAGCGCCAGCATATTGCTCGGATTCTCGAAGAAGAATCCGGCAAGGTGGCGCAGGCAGCGGCACGCCTGGGAATTCCGCGCAGCACGCTGTACCAAAAGATCAAAATTTACGGTATCGGATCCGCGCAGTAGTGCTTAGATCGTCACACGCCCCGGGGTTGACGAAAGTTCTTTCGCCGGCGGCTTGAACTCCGCGTTCCACGGCTGTTTCTCCGCCGTAACTCCTGTTGCATCTGTTTCGGCTGTGGCGGCGACAGGCTTCGGCCCGTCTCGCATCAGCAGGGCGAGTTCCACGCGGTTCCACACGCCCATTTTTTTGAAAATACGCGAGACTTCATTGCGCACACTCTGCTCTTTGATTCTGAGGCGGCGCGCAATTTCGCGATTGGGATAAGCCTGGGCCACAAGCAGAGCGATGCGCTTCTGCGCCGGGCTCAGATGATAGATGTCCAGGGCCGGATGCGCTTCGGCTTTGACGCGGTCCTGGTCAACTGTATGCAGGGTCTTCACCAGGCGGTTGGCAATCGTATTCAGGGCCTCTCCGCCGCCGTGCATCATGACAACCAGTGTGCCTGGGCAATATTCATGCACAAACTTCAGAATTTTGAAGCGGTCCGGCTCGTGGTCCGTAGGACTAAATTCCATGATGACCCCGGAGATGTTGTTGCTTTGCAGCAGCTGTTTCGCGCGGACCAGGTCGGGAGTGACAGTCGTTTGCCAGCCCGCTTCTTCGAGAGTTTCCAAAAACGTTTGTGGTACGCCGTTTTTCAGCGGTACGACAAGAATGTGTTCCATAAGCTGACTCCTTGAATCCCTTACTGGCTAATACTATCGGCCAATTGTCGGCGAACTTTCGTGCGAGGGAGAAGATTGGGGGAAATTACGATCTGTAAAACATGAAAACGAACCTGTCCGAGAGTGTTGTCACCGGCTTCGGCTGGCGCGCTCAAATACATTATGGCTCCCGCAGAGAATTAATGTAATTTAATTTAAATTTTAGTTTCCCCTAATGTCCATCAGGAAAATTCTGAGTTCTGGAATCAGGACAGGTTAGGACCTGAGTCGATTATTTTAGTCCTTCATTCTTAATCACTTACAGTACTCCAGTTTTGGCAGAGTAGATGCTTTAGTCATGTGCATTGGAGGAAGGGCAATGGCGACTAACGTAATTAACCCCGCGGCAACACAACTGGTTGTACAGGATTATTTCAATCTGGTGCAGGCGATCGCCAGCAAGATCAAACGGCGCCTTCCCGCGCACGTGGATGTCGAAGATCTGGTCCAAACCGGCATGATTGGGCTGCTCGAAGCTTCCCGCCGTTACGATGCTTCACGCAGTGTGGAGTTTTCCAGCTACGCCAACTCGCGTATCACCGGCGCAATTCTGGACGAACTGCGCAGGTGGGACACCTGCTCGCGCCAGGACCGCAAAACGGCCCGGGAAATCGAAGGCGCCAAAGCGCGTCTGCGCGCGGCCAGCGGCCAGGAACCTGGCCGCGAAGAGATTGCTCAGTCCGTCGGGCTGGGCCTGGAGGAGTACGACCGCATGCTGCAGCGCCTGGAATCCGGCAAACAGCCTGCCATGCAGTCCGGCGAACAGAATTCCGATGCCGTTGATGAAATGAGCCAGCTTCCGGCAAAGGACGAGACTCCCTATGAAACCTGCAGCCGGCGCGAAGACTTCCGGCATCTGCGCGCTCATATCCAGCAGCTCAAACCCAGGTATCGCGAAGTCCTGCAGCTCTACTACTTCAAGGAAATGGGGCTGAAGGAGATTGGCGAGAAGCTTGGAGTCGGCGAAGCCAGAATCAGCCAGATTCATCGCCAGGCAATCCTTGATTTACGAAAACTGATCGCGACCGGCAATCGCGTATCCGCTCCCAGCGCCATGGTGCAGTAGTTTTAGGCCAGTCATCGCAATGTTGTGCTCACGCTTGCCACGGAGGACCAAAAGTCCTCCGTGGCGTTTTTGTTCAATTTTTAGCGGCCATCAAATTTGTCCAGAGACGGAGCAGGGTATTGACCGTGCCGAATGGCGAAAATTACCTGGCGGAAAGCCCCGAGTCTGCCCTCGCAGTGGTCTGAGCCGCCCATGCCATTTTTGGAGTGTTGTGGGCGATGCCGAAGCGGCCTTTGCCATCCAGCAGAATCATTCCGCCATGCCCCTGGAGGCGGCGATGGAGGTACTGCAGGGCTTCGTTGGCCGTAATATCCGGCGACTGGCCCTGGCCTGCGCGATCTGTCGCCCATTTGGCCAGCACCAGCTTCATGATCGGTTCACCCCAGCCGGTCAGGGAGGCGGCGCCACTCTGATTGTCGGCATAGCAGCCGCAACCAATCAGCGAGGAATCGCCAACCCGCCCCGGAGTTTTGTTGAGCGTGCCGCCGGTGGAGGTGCCTGCGGCAATGTTGCCATTCACATCCAGAGCCACGGCCCCCACGGTATCATGACCGAACTGCGGCCCGGCAAAAGTGAGATCGGGCTTTCCGGCGGCTTCCCTGGCCTGAGCGTCTTTAAGGCGGGCAAGCTCGCGATCGATGATCAAATCTTCATTCCGGCAGAGTTCCATGCCGTGCTGCTGGACAAAGCGCTCGGCGCCTTCCCCCACAAAATAAACGTGCGGGCTTTCTTCGAGGACAATGCGTGCGGCCTTGATGGGGTTGCGGATATGCTCCACGCAGCCCACGCCGCCTGCGCGAAGCGTGCCGCCATCCATAAGCAGGGCGTCCAGCTGGACGTGGCCATCGCGGGTAAGAAAGCTGCCGCGGCCGGCATCAAACGTCTCGTCATCTTCCATGCAGACCACCGCGGTTTCGACCGCGTCGAGCGACGAGCCTCCACGCTCCAGCACACGCCAGCCTTCCGCCAGGGCATGGCGTACACCGTGCAAATGCGCTTCCACCATATCGGCGGGGATGTCCCACGCACCGCCATGTACCACTAAAACAGGTAGTTGTTTCACGAATTTGGCCCTCTAAAAAGAAACAGATGAGTTTATCAAATCGCGTTCTGGAACATTTCGGTTGTTTCGAAGCAGAATGAAAGCAGCCAGACTCGACTGATGATTGCAGCCGCAAAGGAAGAACATCATATTGCGTGCCTGCAAAGTCAGGCGAACAGCTTAATTGTAAGAAGGAATCTGCTGTGCGGGCTGCTGACTGGGCCGGTCGGAGGCCACCACCTTTTGCCGGGCAGCGGCTTCTGCGGCAAGCCTGGCATCAAGGATTTTAGTCTGCTGAGCCGTATAGATAATGCGATGAATCACGGTAGTCGTGGAAAACACGGCCAGCACCCACAATACCGGCGCCATCGCGCCCCAGCGGGCAAACAAAGCGCCGATAATCACCAGCACAATGCGCTCCGGGCGTTCCATGAACCCTACTTTGCAGGAGCCGATCAGGGATTCCGCCCGCGCTCTTGTGTAACTGACCAGGACCGAACTGACCATGACAAAGGCAGTCAGCACCAGATAAAAAAAGCGGTTCGCACGGGCATAGTAAACGAGCAGCCCAAAAAACAAAGCCACGTCACTGTAGCGGTCAATCACGGAATCGAAGAAGCCGCCGAACGTGGTGACCTGGTTGGTGGCCCGCGCTACCCGGCCATCCACCATGTCAAAAATGCCGGCGCCGATGATGACCAGTCCGGCATAGAGAAACATTCGCGTGTAATTGTGAGAATTGGCGTAACCAAAGAGAATGGCCGCCACGGTATTGATAACCAGTCCAACGAAAGTGAGCACGTTGGGAGAGATCCGGGTAAGCGCCAGACCACGAACAATTGCGTGCAGCACAAGTCCGCAGCCGCGCCCAAATGCTCCAGTCCAGGTCATTGCGCCTCGTCGTGAATCGTGGTTAGCTGCAGTACTTCCAGCTCACGCTTTCCATTGGGGGTGACAACCACGGCGGTATCGCCAACTTTTTTGCCCATGAGCGATTTGCCAATGGGAGAAGTAGTCGAGATCAGCCCTTTGGTAACGTCAGACTCTTCGCTGGTCACAAGCTTATATTCCAGCTCTTCTTCTTTGGTGTTGTCAAAGACACGCACACGGGAGCCAAAGGCCACGCGATCTTTGGGAATATTCGTGAGATTCACCAGAGCCAGTTCGGACATGCGCTTCTTGAGTTGCCCCAGCCGGGCGTTCACAAAATCCTGGCGTTGCTTGGCCATGTGATATTCAGCGTTCTCACTGAGATCGCCCATGGCCACTGCCTTTTTGATTTCTTTGGGAAGCTCGTGCGCCAGTTCGTGCTCCAGCGTCCGTATCTCCTCTTCCAGCTTTTTCTTGATGTGTTCGGGCATGGTTGAGACGAAAAACTCCTCTGCCGGTAAGGTGATCGGCGAGCCTGCAAAAACCCAATTATAAACCCTGCGAATGTAACCTGCTAAGTGAGTCGAATGAGGCCCTTTCAATTCAGCCGGTCAGGGACGAGGGCGCTTGTAAAATTGCAGAAAAACCCGTGTGCGACTATAATAGTACTGTCTAAGCCGTTCCCCCGCAGTGAGTCCATCCGGGTGCTTCATGAATGGTAATTTAAATTTTCAAATCGGCGATAAAGTTGTATATCCGAACCATGGTGTGGGCGTTATCGAGCAGATCAGCAGCAAGACGATCGGCCTTAACGTCCAGAAATTCTACCTGCTGAAAATCAAAGCCAGCAGTCTGAAAGTAGAAATCCCATTTTCCAACGTGGAAACCGTAGGGCTGCGTCCGGTAGTTAAAACTGGTGAAATCAGCAAGATTCTGAGTTTTCTCACAGAAGGCAAGTGCGATAACAATGCCGACTGGAAATACAGGTTCAAGGAAAATTCGGACAAGATGCGCACTGGTTCGCTGCTGGAAGTGGCAGTAGTCCTCAAGAGTCTGCTGATGCTGGCCAAATCCAAGCCTCTCTCTTTCCGCGAGAAAAAGATGCTGGAACGGGCTCGCTATCTTCTGGTCACTGAACTGGCCATGGTCAGGAACGCAGGGGAAGAGGAAGTTGAGGACCTGCTCAATAAAGCCCTGGCCAAGAGCAAGCTGAAATTTCCTGAAATCACAGCCGACGCGTAAAACCACCGCCATAACTAATGGGCGGTATTGCCCTCGAGCAGATCCAGCGCATGAGGCAGTATCGCGAGAACAGCCTCCAGTGATTCCGTGGCGGCAGCGGGACTGCCGGGAAGATTCAAAAGCAGTGATTTCCCTTTTGTCCCGCAGATCCCCCGGCTCAGTGCGGCAAAGGGTGTTTTTTTCGATCCCTCGAAGCGTATTTTTTCCGCGATTCCAGCGATAATCCGCTCGGCCACTGCCTGAGTTGCCTCGGGAGTTACGTCGCGGGGCGCGATGCCGGTCCCGCCTACTGTCACTACCAGACGCGCCTGCTGGCAGCATTCCAGTAATTGCGATTGAATTGGGCCGCGCTCGTCGGGAACAACGCCGGTCCGCACTATCTCGAATCCGGCCTGCTCGAGCAGGCGCACAACAGCTGGACCGGAAAGATCAGTCCGTGTGCCCTGAAATGACGAATCGCTGACGGTAAGAACGGCGGCGGTTTTCACGGCTCAGGGCTCAACCACGTTTTCTTCGGCATCGTGGTTGGATTCATCCAGCAGCCGCAAGCCTTCCAGCAAAAGACCCTGCGTGGACTGCGTGACGGTTTGCTCTTCGCTTTTGCCGCTAAAGTCGATTTCGAAACTGCCACCGGCCCAGGTGAGGACCTTGTACACCGCAGTATCGCCCTGCAACTCGCCATAAAGAGCATGATTAATCTGGCCATCGAAAAAAAACAGAACGCAGCGGTCATCCTGATTGCGCAGCGTCAGCGTGCAGGTCTTGCGCCCCATGTCCAGGGACTGCAACAAGTCCATCACGTTCATCTGCGCCAGGCTGCCACGCAGAACGGATTCGCCTGGGGCTTCGCGGGCCATCTTTTCGAGAGCGATTTTGTCCGTCACCTTTTTGATTCGGGCGGCCGCCTCTTTGAGGAAGAAAGGCTTTTCGAGGAAGTCTTCGACCGTATCCTGCAGGACCTTGAGTTTTTCCGTGATGTCCACCTTACTGGCCATGAGCACCACGGGAATATTGGCGGTGGCGCGGCGGCCCTTGATCTTTTGCAGGAGCTGCTTGCCGTCCATGGTTTCCATGGCGTAGTCGGCCACGATCAGATCGGGCTTATCTTCCACCGCTTTTACCAGGGCGTCCGCGCCATCCGTCATGGTGATAACGGTGGAGAACTGGCTGATGGCCAGCCGAAGCATCTCCAGCACCATGGGATTATCGTCAACAAGCAGCACCTTGATATTGCTGGGCATGAGCGGCTATTTCTTTCGGTGATTCTGAGAATGTTTGCGGATGTAATCTCCACTTTTGCCGCCGGACTTTCGTTCGAGCAGGATCTCCTGAATCACGATTCCTTTATCCAGTGCTTTGCACATGTCGTAAACGGTCAGAGCGGCAACGCTGGCGGCCACCAGCGCCTCCATCTCCACTCCGGTTTGCGCGGTTGTGGCAGCCTGAGAGCGTATTTTCACGCCATTTTCGCATACCTCTATCTTCACATCAACGAAGGAGAGAGGAAGCTGATGGCACATTGGTATCAACTCCGAAGTGCGTTTCGCCGCCGCGATTCCGGCAAACCGGGCTATTTGCAGCGGATCGCCTTTGGGATTTTTCGGCAGCGCCTGCAGCACGTCAGCCGGCATGGCCACAAAGGCGGAAGCTTCCGCCTGGCGGCGGGTAGCAGACTTGGCGGAAACGTCCACCATTTTCGCCTGCCCGGCAGCGTCGTAATGTGACAATTTTTCAGGCACTGCTTTTGCCATCAGCGCATCACCACGGAAATCAAATCACCCGCCGCGAGGTGTTCTTTATCAGGCGGAATTACAACATAACAGTTTGCCCTGGCAATAGCCATCAGATCGCCTGAGCCCTGCCAGGACACCACTTCCACTCGCGTATCATACACACCGCCGCTCAGAATACCGGGAAGAAACCGTGTGAGCCCAGTCCGAGTTTTGATTTCTTTGGCCAGCCGGGCCTGGGCTGCTGGCAGACGTGAAAGAGGCGCTCCGGCCAGGGCTTCCACGACGGGCCGGGCAAAAAGATCGAAGGTGACCATGGTAGAGACAGGGTTGCCGGGCAGGCCGAAGAAGGGCAATGGCGTCGTCTTCAGCGGTGCAGATACCTCGCCAAAGACTACGGGCCGGCCAGGCTGAATCAGCACTCCGGTAAAAAAGAAGTGCGCCCCAATCGATTCCAGCACCTGTTCGACCAGATCGAACTTACCCATCGAGACGCCGCCCGAAAGCAAAAGCAAGTCGGCCTGAAATCCCTCGCGCACTAATTTCTGCAGGGCTTCCTTTTCATCCGGAGCAATGGGTAATATCAGCGGCTCGCCGCCCGCGAGAATTACCTGGGCAGCGAGCGAATAGCTGTTGCTGTTGCGAATCTGGTGAGGTCCCGGCGTCCGGGAAATCTCCACTACTTCGTCACCGGTCGAAAGAATGGCGACTTTTGGCTTGTGAAAAACGCTGGCGGTCGTTTGTCCCGTGGCTGCGGCCACCGCTATTTGAGCGCTGCCCAGTTTTGCGCCACGTGGCAGCATTTCCCTGCCTGCGCGAACTTCGCTCCCGGTGGGTACAATGTTCTCGCCTTGCGCGCAGCCGCGCTGGATTTGCACCCAGTCTGCATCACGGGACGTATGCTCGATCATGACGACTGCATCCAGCTCTGCAGGAACGGCGGCGCCGGTCATGATCTCCACTGTCTGGCCATGGGCAACTGTACCCGGATAGCAGTCGCCGGCCTTTACCTGGCCAATCACCCGCAATGAAGCGGGAATCGTCTTTAAATCCTGGGCGTGCAGGGCATAGCCATCGCGTGTGGCCCGCGGGAAGGGAGGAAAGTCCCGGTCGGCAAGAACAGGTTCTGCCAGTGTCCGGCCCAGGGCCTGCAGCAAAGAAATCTGCTCCCGCTGGCCGGGAGTTAAGCGGGCACAATACCGCTCAATTATCTCCGTGGCCTGTTCAAAGGACACGACTCCCGGGGCCGTCTGACTATTCATGCGCAGTTTATTTTAGTGGAAGCAAAGAAAACACAGCGAGGAAGCCGCGAAATCTATTTGCCCATGATTTGCAGCAAGGTTTTCGCCTCTGCTGCATGCTCCCCATTCGGCGCCAGTTCCAGATATTTATTCAGTGCCTCTGCCGTGCCTTGCGGGGCTACATACTTTCCGTTCTCCGTCTTGCCGCCTTTGTAAAGCACTGAGCCCTTAATGAACCAGGGATTCGCCATGGAGGGATCGGCGGCAATGGATTTTTCACAGGCCGCAGCGGCAGCGGTCAAATTGTCGTGATTGAACTGTATGGCGCAAAGATTGTAATAAGCCACGGCAGGCGTCGGACTCATCTCCGCTGCTTTGCCGTAAAGCTCGGCTGCCTTGTCCGGGTTCTTGAGGTTAAACCATGCGTTTCCTTCGGAGGTCAACATCTGGCCGATACCTGTTTTGGCCTTTGCCGGATCAGCGCTGGGCACTTTGGGATCGGGAGGAAGACTTCCGGAAACGAATTGCTGCGCGACCTGAATGCCTTTTTCGAAAGTCTGAGTTGCATCCTGAAAATCGCCGGCTTTGACCTGAGTTTCACCCAGAGCCTGATAAAACTCCCACCGGCTGGTACCCGGGACAGCCGCCAGCAATTGCTTCAGCGCTTCCTCTGCTTCCTTGAAGTTTTGCGCCTGTCTCGCACTCTGATATTTAACAATGAGGGAGTTCAGTCCACTGAGCTTGTCGTTCTCCGCCTTGATTTTGGCGATTTCTTCTTTGCTGAGCTTTTTGGCCGGCGGCTCCGGAGTTTTGCCGGCAAAGCCTCCGCTGGCTTCAGGCTTGCTCAGATCGATGGGCGGGAGGGTGAATTCGTCGATGGCTGGAATAGAAACGTGCAGGTTCGTGTACAGGGCCTCTTTTTTGTCATCGGTGATTTCAACCTTGTAGCCGCCTCCGGGCATGCCGACGAACACATATTCACCTCGTTTGTCAGTTTTGTTCTTAAACTGACGGTTGGTGTCGACGTTGGTAAACATAATCTGCAGGTCGGAGGCAGGCGCTCCGTTGTTCAGGACGGTGCCGTGAATCCTGCCGCCGGAAACAAACTGCGCGCACAATTGCTGTGAACTCAGCGCAAATAACAGGACCATCAAAGTGACAGGAATCCGGAACTTTCTCATTGCTGGCGGCCTCCGCCCAAAAATTTAACCCCGTACATGATTAGTTCAATCTTCTGCAGGCAGACATTCGCCAGCCGCGCCTAAGCAAAGCGCTACGAATGTCCAGCCCGCGCAAGCTTCATAGACGATCTACTTCTTTTTCTTTCTTTCGCCGTAGCTGGTTTCCACTTTGGAGCCAATAAATGCCAGCATCTGCTTTACATCCGCCGCATGAGCTCCATCGGGAGCCAGTTCCAGATATTTATTGAGCGCTTCCGCCGATCCGGGTGGGGCGATGAATTTATTGTCCTTGTCCATTTTCCCGCTGCCGATCAGGAGCGAGCCCTTGATGTAATAGGCATCCGCCTTGGTGGGGTCGGCGGCAATGGCTTTGTCGCAGGAGACCAGTGCCCCCTCGACGTTGCCGGTATTGTATTGCGTGGCACAAAGATTGAAATAGGCAGTTGCCGGATTGGGGTCCATCTCGGCAGCTTTTGTAAAAGCTGCGATGGCTTCCGGGTTTTTCTTCAGCTTGAGATAGGAATTTCCCTCATTGGTGAGCATCTGGGCCACTGCCGACTTTGCCTTTGCCGGATCGGCTTTTGCGTCGGTGCTGCTGGCCGCATTCTGGGCCAGAGGGATGGTTTTTTCAAATGTGGCGACTGCTTCCTCGTACTTGCCCAGACTGAATTGGGCGTTGCCCAGCGCCTGCTGATATTCCCAGCGCGCGGGATTAATCGTAATCAGTTGCTGAAGAAGGGGTTCGGCGACATCCCACTTCTTTGCCTGCATGGCAGGGTTGAGCTGGGCGATCAGCGTATTTTCGCCTTGCGCCTTTTTATTGTGCTCTTCAACGGCCGCTTTTTCTTTTTCCTGGGCCTCTCGCTGGGCCTGCTGCTCTTTCGTAGGCTTGGCGGGGCCTCCGCCCGTGGCGTTTAGGTTGGCTGTGCCGGTTTTGGCATTGGATGGATCTTTCACATCGACCAGATACTCATCCACCACGCCACCCTCGTTAATGACACCAGCGTTACCTTTGAACAGGCTCTCTCCCGTGGGGCTGAGAATCTCTAACTCATAAATTCCGCGAGTCAGGCCGAGCATGGAAAAAGTACCACCTTTGTCGGTCTTCGCCTTGTATTGCCGTCCGTTGTCCTTGAACGTGAAGACGACCTGCGCGCCAGCCAGCGGCTTGCCTCCGTCCAGAATCCGTCCATTGACTTTGCCCAGCGTAGCCTGCGCGGATGCGGCCATCACGCTCAGCGCCAGCAGCATTGCGGCCACTGTCGCGAACAATATTTTCCTTTTCATATTTGCTCCAAGCCTCCTGGCTATACTTCTGGAATTTTAAACTTTATACCCCTGCCGCATGCGGCATATAGGGGATTGGATCACTGGCGTCAGCTTCGCTGAACGCGCGCAGACGCAGCACGCAGCTTTCACAAACTCCGCAGGCCCTATCTTCACGGCTGTAGCAGGACCAGGTCAAATCGAAGGGCGCACCCAGTGACAGGCCCAGTTTCACAATCTCCGGCTTCCGCAGACCAATGAGCGGAGTGACGATCTCAATCTTACCCTCTCGCGTGCCGGCCTTCACCACCTCATTGAACGCACGGTAATACGCAGGGCGGCAGTCGGGATAGCCGGAGCTGTCCTGCTCCACGGCCCCAATATAGATCAGAGTGGCATCCAGCACCTCGGCCCAGCTCACGGCCGCGGCCAAAAAATGCGCATTGCGGAAGGGAACATAAGTGACGGGAATTTCGCTGCCAATCTGGGTTTGGCCGGTCACTCTCGGCACCTGAATGTCCTTATCCGTCAGAGCTGAGCCGCCGATAATTCCCAGCGCCTCGTTGCGCAGCGCGAGCCGCTTTTCAATGCGCAGCCGTCCGCAAATGCCCTCGAAGGACTGCCGTTCTTTTTCCTGGGTCCTTTGACCATAGGCAATGTGGAGGGCCGCCACTTCCGTATCACGCGCGGCCAGAGCAGCGCAGACGCACGAATCCATGCCTCCACTCAGCAATACAATTGAACGCGGTTTTTTGCCCGCCAAAGCGGCTCCTGAGCTGATGGATTGGATTCCTGCACATTCAGATGGTCGGCAGTATGAGAATAGCTGCCCGCAAACCGCCGGAACTGCCCAAAATTATCTCAAAACTTTGCGTCTGTTTCACAGCCAGGGCACAGCGCCCAGCACCCAATTAAACTCCCCTGGTCGCAGGCTCCCATATATATTTGTGGATCTGCAGCCCCAGCCGGGCGTTCAGTTTGTCCTCTAAAATCCACTCCACAAGTATCCGGGGATCAAGACTGCAATTCGAGCTGTCGCGCCGCGGACTGGGATTTTTCATAAAAGCCGGAGAGAAAATCACCGCGCCGTCCTTGCCGTCCAGACGGTGCTCGCGCACGAACTCGCGGGCGAATTCGTAATCTTCACGGCCGGCCAGAACGAACTTGATTTCATCACCCGCCCCGATTGTTTTCAGATTCGATTTGCGAAAGCTTCCGCCCTCGCCCGACCCAGGACACTTCACGTCTACAATTTTATGCACTGCCGCCGGAACGAGTTCCAGCGGGCGTTCTCCGCTGGTTTCCAGCAGCAGCGTGTAGCCACGGCCCAGCAGCCGCTCCATGAGAGGCAGCAGTTCGCGCTCCTGCAGCATGGGCTCGCCGCCCGTGAACTCCACCAGGCCATCCGGCGACAGACGAACGACTTCCTCTTCCACCTGCTCGGATGACATTTTCTTTCCGCCGGTAAAGGTGTATTCGCTGTCACACCAGACGCAGCGAAGATTGCAGGCGGTAAGCCGCACGAAGGTGCAGGGAATTCCCGCGAAGGATGATTCGCCCTGAACGGAGCGGTAAATTTCGGTGATCTGCATTGGAGGCACTCAGCATTCAGTACTCAGCAATATTGATAAGCCTGAGTGCAGGGTTGCTGTCACGTCCTGCCTTTCAGCCAGTATTTTCGGCCGCCGGCAGGGACACTGATTGTCTGCTATTCCGTATAGCGGGCCGTGGTGGTATCTGTCTCCCAGATGGTTACATCTTTCACTGAGACTCTGCCACTGGTCAGCGAATGAAGGCGGTTGGTCGTTTGGTCATAGAAGAATTTGGCCAAATTTTCCGCCGAGGGATTCAACTCGCGGAACGGCTCAACGTCATTCAGCATCTGATGGTCCAGCCGGTCGATGACGTGCTTCATGACTTCCTTTAAGTCTTTGAAATCCAGCAGCAGTCCGGCCTTATCCAGTTCGGCCCCGCGCAGCGTGACCCGCACCTTGTAATTGTGTCCGTGAGGGTTTTCACATTTACCCTTGTAATTGCGCAGGTAGTGCCCCGCCGCAAATGAATCGTCAACAGTGACCTCGTACATCCCTTCGCCTCAATCCCTTAAAAAATCAGTTAATCACTCTACTCTATTGTAATTGCCTTAAACAGAATCGGCGTTCATGCCCGGGATATTCGCCAAAATCTGCCGTTTGCGGGCCAAAGTAGCTTAAAATATGAAGTCGACGGGCACTTAATCTTTATTGATTGAACCTCTGGAGCTTTCCAGACATATTCATCATCTAACAAGGAAGAAATGCACTATTTGCGTCTATTCTTGCGTTTTTTGGCTGCGCAGCAGCTTTTGCCGGCCCTTGCCGCGCCCGGCGAACAGGAAGCTCTGATCGGTGGGCAGGCGGTTTTTGAAGGCGTGATGATGCGCTCTCCTCATGCCTGGGGCATTGCGGTACGCAGGCCAAAATCCCCGGATTCGACCTCTGCGGAACTGGGTGAGATCGTTGTCCACTCCGAGCCTCTGCACCGCCCTTCGGACAGGCACCGCTGGATGGCGTGGCCCTTTGTTCGTGGCCTGGTGACGCTGGGGCAGGCGATGAAGCTGGGATTTCGGGCGTCTCGATTTTCGATGAATATTTTGATGGCGGCTCTGAGCCCGGAAAAAGAGCAGGGCGAAAAAGCTCCGGAGATGAGCAGCTGGATGACCGCCGGCGCCATGGTGTTTTCGATTGGCTTTTTCGTGTTTATGTACAAGTTTGTGCCGCTGGCCGCGACCACGGGATTGAAACACTGGATACCGGCTCTGAGCGGCAACTTTACCTTCAATCTGGTGGATGGATTGTTCCGCCTTACGCTGTTCGTCCTTTTCATTTGGGGCCTGTCTCTTATGGAGGACATGAAGAGGCTTTTTGAATATCACGGCGCGGAGCACAAAACGGTTTTTGCCTATGAAGCACAGCGAGACATTCCCACCGTGGAGTTCACCCAAAGATTTTCCACCTATCATCCACGGTGCGGCACCAGCTTTCTGATGACGATCATGCTGATCTCGATCTTCGTGTATGCCGTTTTCCCGATGGGCCACGCCAGCGCCAGCGGACATTTTTTTGACGCGATCTTTTGGCAGCGCTTTGCCCTGCGCATTCTTCTGCTGCCGGTAATCGCTTCGGCGTCCTATGAGATGATCCGCTTCTCGGCCCGGCACGGCAGATCTATGTTTGCGCTTTTGACCAAACCCGGACTGTGGCTGCAGCGCATCACCACCAAGCCTCCCTCGGATGATCAGGTCGAGTGCGCCATCAAGGCGCTCGATGAGGCCATGATTCTGGAAAAACAAAACGGCGGAGAACTGGTGATTGCCTGAGAGCCAGTTGGCAAGCACGCTTCGCTACAATGGGAAACATATTTCATGTTTGAACGCTTAAACCAAATCGAAGCAAAGTATGACGAGCTCACTCAGGCGCTGGCGTCGCCCGAGGTGATTAACGACTCGGCGAAATACCAGAAGACTGCCCGGGCCCACAGCGAATTCTCCGAGATTGTGGAGAAGTACCGCGAGTTCAAGGACATGCAGCGCGGTATTCAGGAGAGCAAGGCGATTCTGGCGGACGAATCGGACGCCGAACTGCGCGAGTACGCGCAGGAAGAGCTCGTGCGTCTGGAAGAGCGCCTGGCGGAAACGGAGCAGGCCCTCAAAATTCTGCTGGTCCCGAAAGATCCCAATGACCAAAAGAACGTGATCCTCGAAATCCGCGCCGGCACGGGCGGTGACGAGGCCACGCTTTTCGCCGCGGAAATTTTCCGCATGTACAACCGCTACGCCGAAACGCAGCGCTGGAAGGTGGAGGTGCTCTCGACCTCTGAATCGAGCGTAGGCGGACTCAAGGAAGTGATCGCCATCATCGAAGGCCGAGGCGCTTTTTCGCAAATGAAATATGAGAGCGGCGTGCATCGGGTGCAGCGCGTCCCCGATACCGAGCAGCAGGGGCGGGTGCATACATCCGCCGTGACCGTTGCGGTCCTGCCGGAAGCGGAAGACGTGGACATCAGGATTGAAGCCAAAGATCTGCGCATCGATACTTTTTGCTCGTCCGGTCCCGGCGGTCAGTCGGTGAATACAACGTATTCCGCCGTGCGCATCACGCATTTGCCCACCAACACCGTGGTGAGCTGCCAGGACGAAAAATCTCAGATCAAGAACCGTGAAAAAGGCATGCGCGTGCTGCGTGCCCGGCTCTATGAACTGGAGATGGAAAAGCAGCAGCAGGCCCAGGCCAAAGAAAGAAAAGCCATGGTGGGCAGCGGCGACCGCAGCGAAAAGATCCGCACCTATAACTTCCCGCAAAACCGCGTTACCGACCACCGTATCGGCCTCACTCTGCACCAACTGGCCGAAGTAATCGATGGCAGGCTCCAGCCGGTGATCGATGCTCTGGTTACGCATTACCAGGCGGAGAAGCTCAAGCAACAGGCTGAAGTCGTAGCTTAGATACCGGGGTGGCCTTCCCTGTGGAATGAGTCCACCTGAACTTTTTTGCCTCAGTCAAGCTGGCGCTCTCATATATAAATCCAATTGTCCCTCAGTGACATTTCGCGTATATTCGCGCTGTTGATTTTCCAGGGTCCCTATGCAGCTTCGGCAGGCTATTGACGCGGCGTACCAGCTCTTTTTGCAGGAAGAGGTTCCTTCACCCCGGCTGAACGCCGAACTGCTCATGATGTTCGTGCTGGGCCGCGACCGCGCTTATCTCTATGCCCATCCCGAGCGCGAACTCACGCCGGATGAGCAGTCGCGCTACGGCGAAGTCACCGCCGAACGGGCGCGCGGCTGTCCCACGCAGTACATTACCGGGCACCAGGAATTTTGGGGACTGGACCTGATTGTCTCTCCCGCCGTGCTGATTCCCCGTCCGGAGACGGAGCACGTGGTTGAAACCGTACTGGAACTGGCCCGTGAGTGCTATCGCGAGCATCCGCACAAGCTTCGAATGATCGATGTAGGCACCGGCTCCGGATGCATTGCCCTGGCGATGGCCAGCGAGATGTCCCAGGCGGAAATCCATGCTTGCGACATCTCCGAGGAAGCTTTGGAAATTGCCCGACTCAACTCGGTACGCCTCGCCCTGGGTGGAAAAGTCCTTTTTAGAAAATCCGATCTGCTTTCGCTCTATACCGGAGAGAAGTTTGATCTGGTGATCTCCAATCCTCCTTACGTGGGAGAAATGGAGGCCGACAAAGTGCAAAAACAGGTGCGCGACTTTGAACCCAAAATTGCCGTTTTTTCGGGGAAACAGGGGATGGATATCTACCGGCGGCTGATCCCTCAAGCCGAAGATGTTCTCCAGCCCGGCGGCTGGCTGGTGACCGAGATTGGATTTTCCACGGAAGAGAGCGTCAAAGAGCTGCTGCAGGGATGGTCTGACATTCGCACCACCGCCGACCTGCAGGGAATTCCCCGAGTGATTGCCGCACGAAAACCGGCGTAGCCAAATCGCCGCGTTCCATTATCCACGCCGCTACGGCTCTCGCTCCTGCAGTACGCGCACTTTCCATCGGTCTTCCGCGCCGGTCATGATGGCGACGTACCGAATCTCTGCCTGATCGGAGTGGACCACCGTGCTTCCTTCAAGCACCTGGGTTTCGATGCTGGCGGTATCACGCAGCTCGATGGCGGAGCCATCAATGGAGTAGAAAATAGCGTCCACTTTGTGGCCGTGGTCCACAATGCGCGTGGCCAGGCCCTGGCTGTGCTGTTCTTTTACCCGCTGCGTAAGCCGGTCGAGAGCAAAGCCGGTAAAATTTTCGTTCAGTGGAGCAGTGTCGTTTTTTTCCAGGGCCGTGCTCATCTCCTGCCAGGCTGCAGTGTAATCGCGCAGGATGGCTTTCCGGGTGTTGTCTTCCACTTCACGCGGAGAGGCATTGCCGGTGTTGAGCTGGACTGATGGCTTGCTGTCGGCAAAAATTCGCTGAATTCCCGTGACGCCCACGGCAATTGCAGAGGCCACGGTCAGCACGAGCAGAACCAGGTGAAACTTCTTCATTATCTGCCTCCCAGGCGCAGCTCATTGCCCAAAACCACTCCCGCCGCAACGGAGATACTGGCATCGGGCGAATAAGGCAGATCGGCTGCGGCAATGCCTTTTTTGATGCGCGCGTCCACGGTGCTGTGGCCGTCTTTACTGGTTTCGGTGAAGGTGACAATCGTTCCATCGGGAACGGGATTGCCGGTGCAGTCATGAATCGGGCTGGTCTCGACGCGAACTGCATTTCCGCTGCGCTGTGTAATGTGCATGGTCAAATTGCAGGGGTCGGACGCCACCTGTTCCACTACCCGGCGTACGGAGTTGTTGCCCACCGACGCCACAAACTGCGCTGCTCCGGCTTTGCTGGCCGATGACGTGCGAATCCAGGCGATGCCTTCCACGCTGGGAACAGCTCGCGAAACACCTGAGCCGCCCACCGAGAGGCTGAAGTTTACCGGGGTGGGCTGCAGCATCAGATTGTGGAAGTCGTCAAAAACAAAGGCCATGCCAGTGATGGCATCCGGACGCGCCACTGGCACGCGCGAAGGCCGGGCAAGGAAGCTCAGCTGTCCTGCCTGAGCCGGCTTTACCCAGAAGATCTGGCTTTGTGAATTTGCGCCGGAGCGCAGCACTGCGATCCAGCGTCCAGCGCCTTGCAGCTCGTTACTTTTGATTTGTACTTCTTCGCCGAGATGCACGTTGCGCTTAATGGCCTGCGAAGGACCGATCAGGCAGAGTGTGGCATCACCGCTTCCGCTGGTGGCGATGGTGAATGCCTGCCCGGCGACTGCTTCCTGAGGCAGACGCAACTGGTCGCCGCGCGCACAGTCCGCGGCAAACCAGCAGGCAGCGATGGCCAGCAGAGTTAAAAGAAATCTGCGCATAGTTATTCCTGCCTTGCCAGGCTGTACTGGTTCGCGGTGACGCGATAGCTGTGAACGCTTGCCGCCAGATCATCGCGCAGGTCCACGGCGAAGGATTGCGGCGCCTGGGGCACCAGAGCGTGGTCCACATAACCATCGGAGACCCAGATTACTTTGCCTGCGTTGTCATAAAAAGTCGCCAGAACATGCGGGATATTTACGATCTGCCCGCTTTCATTCAGCAACTCGCCCGCCAGCACGCTGTGGCCTCTCGAGTCTTTTTGCAGATGCTGATGCAGCACTGCAATCACCGGATCGGCCGACGCGGGTACCAGGGCGGAATCCGGCTTCATACGCACGGATTTCACGCTGGCGAGTTTTATATTGGGAAAATCGATGCGGTAGGGTGACACTTCTTTGGGCAGCAGGATGTGGGAGACCTTGTCAAAGCTGCTCTCCTGCGCCAGGTCCTGGCCGTCTTTTCCCGTGAGGGCCGCGCCTACGGAGACGAATGCAGGAACGGTGTCTTCATTCTCCACTTCACCCAGGATGATTACCCCGCCGGCATATTCGACTGGATTCATGGAAAGGATGCGCACGTGCGGCCCCTCGACGTTCTGGGAACCCCAGTCGTCACTCGCGCCGCGCCAGATGATGTCCCAGCGAAGATAGTTCACGGGAATCACTTGCGGTGGAGCGGTTACGTCTTTTTCCGCTGGCCATTCCACCTTCCAGGACTGGCCGTCGCGCATTACTTTCAGGTCGCGATTATCGTAAGAAGCGCCGACAGCGGTGGAGTATCTAAGCTCGGTGCGCACCAGCGCGTCATTCTCCGTCTGCCTGAGCACGTGGGTGTTGATGCTTTCCAGCTGTGAATAAGTGCGCAGACTGCCGTTGCGCCCCTGCAGATCGCGCTGAAAGGCAGCCTGATCGAGCGTGCCTGCATTGGAAATGAAAGCGTAAGCGCCCTTCCAGTCATGCGCCTTGGCATTTTGGAACATGGACTGGACCGCCCCTTCGGGCGTGGAAGCAGCTGTAGGAGTACCTGGGTGCACGTTTCCGGCCGCAATGAGCGCAAATGTAAGTACGCCAAACAAGATCGGAGGAAAGAATTTCATTACCGTGCCTCCCTGAGCGCCGACTCGGCCACCGGCGAGGGGAATGCGATTGTTTCCGAAATGCGCCGTTTGTCCGGAAAGGCGAGCACCACAAACAGCGCCAGAATGCTGCTGCCTATGGGCAGAGTGCCCCAGAGCAGCCCTTCGAGTTCCGTCGGTGGCGTTCCATATTCGATTTTGTGCGCCGGGGGAATTCCATCTTTCACCCACAGCTCCACGCTGCCCCGGCCATAGACTTCCGTTTTGCGCCAGCCGGCGAAGGCCAGCAGCGGCTCATAGTACATATCGTGGACAAAGATATATTTCAGCCCGTACTGGTCGGCATGTTTCAGGATGGCGCGCAGGGCTTCCATGCCATTGGTCCCGTAATACTTGGAGTTGGTCAGCTGGGCGGCGCCGTAGCGGGTCATCTCCGGCAGCAAACGCGCTGAGTTGTAGTCGCCATCCACGCTGCTGGCGTTGGCGTAGGTGCTGAGTTCGTCCATTTTATTTGCGCCAAATCCCAGCGTGATGTAGCGGAACTTGTCGTGGCCGTCACGATTCAGAAAACTGACGACTTCGCTTAGGCTGAAGTCCGGTTCGTGTGTGGGATGGTAAACCGGCCAGGCCACGGCCACGGCCATGGTAAGGGCGGCCAGTGTTCCCAGGCCAATCATGGCTTTGCGCCCGTAACGGTCAATCAGCGTTACCGCCAGCAGGCCGATAACAGGCAGCGCCAGCAGACTGGCCGCCAGGGTGTAGCGTTCGAAAGTGAGAACTTCAAAAACGCGCCCCAGCAACAGTTTGGGCAATGGAGTGGTGCCGCCCATACTGAAAATCATGGCCAGCCAGAATCCGTAAAACAGCGGACGCAGCCGGCGCTCACTTAGTCCTTTGACAAAGATGAAGGGCAGCGCCAGCAGAATTGCGCCCCACGGTATCACGAAATAGTTCAGCACGTATTCCATGCTGGTCAAATAGTTTTCGCGGCTGGCATGAGGGATGGGCATCTGCGTGATGGGATTGCGATAAATCGCGATCCAGTACGGCAGCAATACCAGGCCGATTCCCGCAAGCGCCAGCACGGCATAGACGGCGGCGCGGGAGATCACACCGGCTGTGCTGGAATCAGCGCCATCACGCTTACGGTCAATCACTGCCAGGGCCAGCAGCGGCAAAGCAAAAAAGATGCCAATAAAGATCAGCGTCACGTGATGCGCAGCAGCGGCGGCGAAGGTCAGCACCAGGCCTTTGATCAGCGACCGCCATCGCCCTTCGCGCGCCCATTCGTAAAAATACGGCAGAGCGTTCAGGTACAAAGGCGCCGCGAGAGTCGTGGAGAGCTGGCCGGCGTCATACACCAGGAACGAAAGCGAGCCAATAAAAATGCTGCCCAGAGCTGCGTAACTCGCGGCCCGTTCTCCCACCCACAATCGGGCGTAGCGAAACACGCCGACCGGCAGCAGCATAATGGCGATCATCTGCATGAGCATGTAGCCGAGATTGAGCCCGATGAAATGGGAGAACAACGCGATCCACTGGTGCTCGAGCGGAGGATACGTGGTCTGGGAAAATCCGGTGAACTGCTTCTCATTCCAGGGGTGGAACCAGCTGTGCGCGTAATGGGAAGCAAAGAACTTGTGCAAAGACGCGTCATAGGAGCTGTTGGGCAATTGCATGATGAGCAATGGCCCGTGAACGGCCAGCGCCAGCAGCAAAATCCAGGTTAGAGGAATAGGACGGCTGAATACAGAAGCTGGCCGGCCGGAAACAACGGTCGGGGAACCCATGGAGAAAACCTCCGCAGCCGGAAACGCGGGACTCCAGCAGCAGTTTGCCTTTCGCAAGGTTTCGATTCCAAAAGAGAAGTTTAGGGTTGCCGCAACTCTGGTTTCGGAGTGCCTGCATATTTAGTTTCGGCTTCGCCGAGGCCCCGGGAAATCCTAATGCGGGCTAAACAGCATCTCTTCTCTGCATGAAACAGAGCTGCAGCCTGCCTGGAGGCGCTGCCCGGTTCTGATTTGGCTCAATCGGGACATGCAGTCCGGGAATGCAATGATTCCCGCTGCGTGCCTGCTGCGATAACGGTGGTCCTTTTGAAAAAATTCCTGCATATGGCCCTGTTGTGTTCGGTGTTGCTTGGTGGCCCGCTCCACGCACAAACCTTTGAGATCAACGGGCAGTCGTCCGAGCAAAAGCCGAAGTCCGAAACGAAACAGAAGAAGAACGAACAGAAGCAAACTTCGGACGAACAGGGTAATGCTTCCGGCGGTATGGGCTGGGGGCAGAGCATTGAAGTAGGCCGCACTGCCCGCGCCGCAACCGAAGCCCTGCGGAAGGGGAACTATGGCGCGGCCATGAATTATGCCCAGCGTATGACTCAAGCCGCACCCAATAGCGCCAGCAACTGGTTCCTGCTGGCCTATACGGCGCGAATGGCGGGAAAATACCAGGCTTCGCTCGATGCCGCCGCGCATGGTCTGCGGCTTGATCCGCAATCCGTGGAAGGCCTCTCCGGCATGGCGCAAACCTATGTGCGCATGGGCAGGCTGGACGATGCCAAACGCACTCTGCTGCAGGTGATTGCCGCCAATCCACGGAGGGCCATTGACCTGGCCCTGGCCGGAGAGCTGTTCATGAAGACCGGCGATCTCGCTCAGGCCACGAATCTGCTGGAACGGTCGGAAGCCGTGCAGCCTTCTTCGCACGCCGAGGTCATGCTGGCCATTGTTTACATGAAACAGAAGCAGCCGGAGAAAGCCAAAGGTCTGCTCGACAAAGCCAGGGCACGCGACCCAAAGAATGTTGATGTATTCCGCGCCGTGGCCCAGTTCTACCGCGAAGCGCATGACTACAAGGCTGCCATTGAAACGCTGAAGCAGGCGCCGCGCAAAAATGCGGACCTGATGGCCGAACTGGGTTACACCTACGAACTGGCCGGCATGAAGAATGAGTCGGCCAGCACTTATGAAAAAGCAGCGGCCATGGCGCCGAACGTGGTCACGGTACAGCTTGCGGCGGCCCAGGCACAGATGCGGGCGGGCAATCTGGATAAGACAAGGACCTTCCTCGCCCGCGCGGAGCAGCTGGATGCCCAGCATTATCGCCTGCACGCCATCCGGGGCGATCTGGCCACTCTGGAGCGCCGTGACACGGACGCAGCGCGCGAATACCAGGCGGCGCTGGCAGCAATGACGGAAGTTCCGGCAGAGGGAATGCTGTATCCGGTACAGGTACGCCTGAATCTGATCGACGCATACAGGAATCTGGGAGATGATGCGGCGGTCGCGCAGCAAGTTCAGCTGGCGCAGCAGCAATTGGCCACAATTCAGGCAGAAGGCCCGGAGCGCGTGGAGTATCTGCGCCTGCGTGCATCCATCAAAGGGCTGGGCAACGATACGGCAGGCGCCGAGGCCGACCTGAAGCAGGCGCTGCAGATTGATCCGAATAATGACAATGTAATGCTGCAGTACGGCAGCTTATTGTGGAAGATTGGCCGCAAAAGCGAGGCGCGCCAGATCTATTCCACACTGCTGGCAAAGGACGCCAATAATCGCTTCGCGCTCGAAGCCCTTGGCTATCTCTCGCGGGACGATGGCGACAACAAAGCCGCCGAGATGTACTTCAACCGCCTGGCTGCGGCGTATCCCAACGATTACGTGCCCTATCTGGCTTTGGGTGATCTCTACACCGCGATCAGAGATTATGACCGGGCCGATGACAGTTATCAAAAAGCCTGGAAGCTTGCGCCCACCAATTCCATGATCGTCGCCAGCGGCTCCAACGCCGCCATTGCCGCGCACAAAATCGATCTTGCGGGTGAGTGGGTGTCGCGGGCCACGGGGTCGATGAAAAACGATCCGCGAGTGGTGCGCGAGACCGAACGGTACTTGTTCCATAAAGGCAATTACGCGGAGTCGGCGCGACTGGGCGCAATCGCCGTGCAAAAACTGCCGCATGACCGCGATGCCGCCGTGTATCTGGCCTATGACCTTTACAATCTGGGCCGCTACGATGACGTACTGTTACTGGCCAGCCGCTATGAAACGACCATGCCGAAAGAGCCGAACTTTCCGCTGCTGGCCGGGCATGTCCACAAGCAAAGCCAGCTTTTGCAGCAGGCCATTGACGATTACACGCGCGTGCTGCAGATCGACCCGCGGCTGCCGGAAGCCCTGATCAACCGCGGCTACGTGCGCAATGATATGCAGAACTCTGTGGCCGCCGCCATCGATTTTGAACAGGCGCTGCGGATCGTGCCCAACAGCGGCACCGCGCATCTGGGACTGGCATTCTCGAATCTGCAATTACATCGCGCACGGCCAGCGCTCGACGAAATTGCGATCGCGGAAAAGTCGATTGGCGAATCAGGGGCCACGCACATGGCGCGCGCGACCGCGCACCGGCAGATGCGCGTCTTCGACAAAGCCGAACAGGAATACCGCATCGCCCTCAAAATGGCGCCGGACGACCTGAAGATGCACATGGCGCTGGCCGATACGCTTTACCACGCTCACCACTTCAGCGCATCCATCGCGGAACTCGAAGAGACGCTGCGACTTTCACCCGACGACCCGCTGATCTATGCCGACCTGGCCGCCGCTCATGCGCAACTGCATCACCAGAAGGAAACGTTTCAGTACATTGAGGCCGCCGAGCGCCAGGCCAACGACCAGTCCGCCATATTCATGGCCACGGGCGAAGCCCTGCTGACGCTCGGCGACCGCAACGCCGCCATGGAGCGCTTTACGAAGGCGCTGGAAGCGCCGGATGCCAACCGCGTGGACGTGCGCCTGGAATTCGCCAAGCTGTTTGTGCGCGAAGGCAAGTTTGAAACCGCCAAACAGCAGGTGGCGCTCGCCTTTGCCGAATCGCGCGTGGGAGAAGCCTCGCCGGTGACTACCGACAATATGGTGGAGGCCGCCAATGTTTTCCTGAGCGCGCACGATTTCGATCTGGCGCTGCGCTACTTCGAGAAGGCCCGCGACATGGGTGCTGCCGATGACAGTGTGGCCGTCGGCATGGCGGAAACTTATCTCGCCCAGGGCAATGATCTGCTGGCGGAAAAAACCCTCATCGCCCTGGGCGATCCCGCGGACCATCAGCAGGACGTCGCTTATCAACTGGCGTGGGGCAATGTTTACCATGAGCGGCACGACACGCGGCGCGCGCTCTCCGCCTTTGCCCATGCCAATCAGATTGCCGAGGACGACCCGGTGGCGGAGCGCGCCCTGGTGGAAGTGGGCGGAGAAGAAGGCGATTTGATCCAGCCTAAGTTCAGCTTCCAGAGCAACGCCTACACCACGCCGATTTTTGACGATGCCACGCTCTACCAAATGGACGCCAAACTCTTCGGCGCGCCGGTGGCCCCGCGCTACTCACAGCAGACCGAGGCCGGGACCATGGTGCGTCTGGGTTCGGTCAAGCTGGTGCTCGATCCCGGCATTGGATTCACGGTCCGCCGCGACTCCGAGTCGCCGTTCGATATGAACCAGAACCTCTTCCGCGAGTTTCTGTACGTGAACAGCTCGTCGATTTTCAACTGGATCGCGGTGCGCGGACAACTGGTGCACGAGCATGGCCCATTCACCGAGCGGAACCTGAGTTCCACCGACCTGGGCGGACGCGTGGAATTCGAAGTGGGACGGCCCTGGGGAAGTACGGCGCTGATTACCGGCTACTCCGTGCGCGATCTGGTTTTCAGTCCGCTGGCACGCGAGTTCCATACCACATCCGCCTGGGGCGGACTGCAGCACAAATTCGGGACCAAACTCACGATAGCCGGGCTGGCGCAGTACCTGCGTTCATTTCGCGTGCAGGACCAGAACAGCGCAGTGGCCCAGGCCCTGATTCCAGGCGCCCGCGCCGAGTTCAAACCCACGGACCACTGGGCCATCAGCGGCAATTTCGACCTCACCCGCGGCCAGGGCTTCCATTTGTATGACAACGTGCAGAGCGGATTCGTCATCTCGTATCTGAGGCCCATCCGGCGCAGCCTTCAGGATGGCAGCGGAGGCTTAACCGTGGAATATCCGCTGAGGATTTCGGTGGGGCTGCAGCAGCAGTCGTTTACAAGCTACACCGGACCAGGCCAGACTTCGGCGTTTCGTCCCTTTATCAGCGTCACACTTTTCTGACGTTTTTTGAGTTCAGAGTCCCTATGAAAATTTGCTTTGTCAGCGCGTTTCCTCCCAGCAAGGCCATGCTCAACGAGTATGGATACCACATTGCCCGGGAACTGCATGCCGACCCTCTGGTCGGCCTTACCGTCCTGGGCGACGAAATTGATGGTGGTGCGTCCGAACTCCCGGACTTCCACGTGGAGCGCGTATGGAAGATCAATCATTTGGGCAATCATGCCAGGCTGCTCAAGGCCATTCGCGAGTTTCGTCCGCATGTGGTGTGGTTCAATCTGGTTTTTTCGAGCTTCGGCAACAAGGAGCATCCGCTCTCCGCTTTTTCCGGACTCACGCTTCCCGCCGCCACGCGCATGGCCGGATACTACACGCACGTGACGCTGCACCACCTGATGGACCATATCGATCTTGATGACGCCGGTGTTCGCCACAAGCGGCTCTTTCGGACGGCCGGGAACGTGGCCACGCGGCTGGTGCTGATGGCCAACTCCGTCTCCGTGCTGCTGCCGGCCTATCGCCGCACGCTGATGGACAAATATCGCGGAGAAAACATACACTTCCGCGCGCACGGCATTCTTTCCGCGAGGCCGGAATTTCCCGACTTCTCGCGGCGCGGCAATCCCGAACATCGCATTCTGGCTTTTGGCAAATGGGGGACCTACAAGCGCTGCGAGCTTTTGATCGAAGCCTTTGAAGAATACGTGCTGCCCAAAGTACCGCATGCCCGGCTGATCATAGCGGGCGGGGACAACGGCAATGCGCCCGGTTACATTGATTCTTTGCAGGAACGGTACAAGAACAATTCTTACGTGAGTTTTACCGGATACGTCGCGGAAGAAGATATTCCAGAGCTGTTCGGCACGGCGACCATGCTGGTGCTTCCCTACACCTCGGCCACCGGGGCCAGCGGCGTGGCCCATCTGGCGGCCGAGTACGGCGTGCCGATTGTCTCTTCCGACATACAGGATTTCCGCGAGATGTGCGATAACGAAGGCCTGGCGATCCGCTTTTATCCCGTAGGCAATAAGGCCGCACTGGCGAAGCAGATGCTGGCGTTGCTGGATTCACCGGAAGATCAGCACACCCTGGCCGAGCAGAATTTTTCCGCCGCTCTGCGCATGACCATGCCGCGCATCATCCGCCAGTACGTCCGCGCCTTCGATCTGCACCAGCGCTCCCGCGCTCTCGAAGCGGTTTCGCGCTTCCGCCGCCTGCCCGCCTGGATACCCTCGCGCTCCACCATCTTTCGCGCCTCGGCACCGCGCTGGGGGACGTGGATGTAAGGGCCGTCATTTCACTTGCCGCGGGCGGCGCTGGCGTGTTCTAGTAATTTCCAGCCTATGTTCAATCGCAAGCCTCAGCCCCAGACGCAACCCGTCCAGCCCAGCGTGAAAGTTCCGCCGGTGCTTTTTGAAAAAACGCAGAAGGTCATCGCCCAGATTGAAAGCGAGCTGGGCGAACGGCTGCTGACTTACTGGAACTCTCCCAACGGCTCCATTTGCGGCAATGACGTGGTCGGGCTCTACGGCATTCTCTCCAGCATGGGCAAGCTGGAGCGACTGTCATTCTTCATCAAGTCGGACGGCGGATCTGGACAGGCATCCCTGCGCATGGTGAATCTGCTGCGCCAGTTTGTGGGACAACTCACCGTGCTGGCCCCGCTGGAGTGTGCCTCGGCCGCCACCATGCTGGCGCTGGGCGCGGACAAAATCCTCATGGGACCGCTGGCCCACCTCTCGGCCGTGGACACCTCGCTTACCCACGATCTCTCGCCCATCGACCGCGACAACAACCGCGTGGGCGTGAGCCAGGACGAGCTGCAGCGCGTGGTGCGGCTGTGGCAGAAAGAAGCGGAGCAGGAAGCGAAGAAGGGAACTTCCAATCCGTACCAGGCCTTGTTCAGCTACGTCCACCCGCTGGTGATTGGCGCCGCCGATCGCTCCAGCGCGCTTTCCACCAAGCTGTGTACGGAGATTCTTTCTTACCATTTCAAAGATCCCAAAGCCGCCGAGCAGATCAGCGAAACCCTGAACTCCGGCTACCCCTCGCACAGCTATCCCATCATGCTGCAGGAGGCCCGCCGCATTGGCCTGAATGCCGAGCCGCTGGGTGAGAACATTAACCGCCTGCTGTTCGAACTCAATGAGATTTATTCCGAAATGGGCCAGCGCGCCTCCGCCGATTTCGACGAGCGCAACTCGCATGACAACAGCATTCTGAACATCATCGAGGGACGTGGGCTGCAAATCTTCTTCCAGAACGACAAAGACTGGCACTACCGCGCGGAAGAGCGCCGCTGGGTCTCACTGAATGACAGAAGCTCGTGGCGCAAGGCAGAGATGGTGAATGGGAAGCTGGCGGTTTCGATTTTTCATGTGCGGTGAAACACTTTGGCCATTGTCAAAAGACTTATCGTACAAGTCAAATGAAAATCCTGGAATTTGCAGTTAACTCAACTCGCTCGCCTTCATATCCGTCAATAAAACGATCAAAGTACCTGAACATGCTACCTTTCTGTTCTGGGTAATAGATCCGAGAAGGATCGCGGCCAACTAATACTCTCCACACGAGCGGTGTAACACTTGGCCCAGCAAAAAACTGCATGCGGGCTTCGATTGACCTGTGATCATTTTGCGCGGTGAGAAGATGTCCCCAATTCCGTAGTCGATAACCTTTGCGAAATTCAAGAATAAATTGTTCCGGGGTAACTCGAACAAAGTCGTGATCCCTGCCAACTCCTGAATAAATAAATCGCTTTATATCGTCAAATTCAGGCTCAAGCCCTGTGTACTTGGGAAAATACTGCAAAACATAATGCAGGCCAATTTTGGCAATCGCCCGGAGATACGGTTTTGAAAGCTCCACAAGCATTTGGCCTTTAACTTGGCCGCCAGCGTCGGGAAATGGCCGTTCAAATGTTCTGCCTTCAGTTGCATAATCCGCGCACAGTTCTTCCATTTCCTCGAGGTCAGCCTTGTCGTGAGATGTATACATTACCGTAACAATTTTTCCTAACTTTTCCCGTCTGACAAGGCTGTCTATCAACATTTTCGTTAACACGCCCCGGCGAAACGGTATTTGAAAGCATCTGTTGGAAGCGTCCTTTAACACTATTTGTTTTATTGGCTGCATGTTAAATTCATCAACTACCTCCCAAAGGAGTTCGAATTCATCATTGGGAAGAGTGCCTCTTACCGTTAGCGGGGCAATTCCAGAGGTGGGTTCATAAAAAATATTCTTCTTTTTGTGTCGATTTCGCCCTACCCTGCCAAGCATTGTGCGAAAAAAAGCCTCAGGGCTGTTGTGGGCGAATACATCTTCGATTTTGCCAAATACGCTTTGACACTCCTTGCATATTCTATTTTTCAGCCTGTCATCATTTTTGAAGTTTCCAAGTGCTCTCGGAAGATAGTGTTCACGCTTGCTGAGGGCAGAGCTTCCTGGACACAATTCTGACGGTGAAGTATAAATGCAGATCACAGAGATATTCTAAGCGCACAAAACAGAAGCTCCGCGCAAATTTTGCTTCGAATTAATGCACGAATTAGAAGAAGTTACCTCGTCATAACCTCTTCACAAATAGTGTCTCGTGTAAATGCCTGCGCACTGCATTTAAGCTTCGATCATTTTCGGGATTTCTCGACTTCGCGCTTGAGATCGGTTCTGATCACAATTGCTTTGCGGCGCTGCGCTCGAAATGACAAGTTGCTGATAGTTGCGCCAGGACAAGCAGCACCGTTGTTCCGGCATCATGTTTCAGTGTTTCAGTCTCATGCTTTCGATATCGTTATTTCAGCATGGTTGTTTGGCGCTGATTCGAACAATCCGTTGGTTATTGCAGTCATGGCTTTATTAAAGGACTCAGGACAAATTCAAAGCAGGCTCCGCACTTAATTCACGCAACAAACCACTCGCCTGCTCAATCACTGCCTCCGGACGCGTGGACTGCAAATTGAATTTCAGCACGCCGCCGGGGGTGAACTGTGCGCCTTTGGTTTGGGCGACGAAGCGGGCTAGGCGCTCCGGCTCGATTGAGGCTTGTTCGGCGAACTTGATGGTAAGGGCCTCGCGCTTGCGGTCGATGTTCAGCACGCCGGTGTGTTCGCAGAGCAGCTTGAGCGAGGCGGCTGAAAGCAGATGCAGCACCGGCTGCGGTGGCGGGCCGTAGCGGTCGGCGAGTTCTTTGCGGACGTCTTCGAGCTGGCCTTCGTCTTCCACGCCGGCGGCGCGCTTATACATGCGCAGGCGCTGGTTCTCTTCCGCGATGTAGCTGGTGGGAATGCGAAGATCGATGCCGAGATTGAGATGGGTGCTGATTTTTTCGCCCGCCACTTCGCCTTTCATCTCGCGAATGGCGTGGTCGAGCATGGAGGTGTACATTTCAAAGCCCACGGCGTCGATATTGCCGCTTTGCTCGCCGCCCAGCAGATTACCGGCGCCGCGCAGTTCGAGATCGAGCGCCGCAATCTTGAAGCCCGCGCCCAGATCGGAAAATTCCTTGAGCGCCGCGAGGCGGCGGCGGGCGATGGGCGTTAGCTCCTGCTCGGCGGGCACCAGCAGATAGGCATAGGCCCGGCGGTTGGAGCGGCCAACGCGTCCGCGCAACTGGTAAAGCTCGGAGAGTCCGTGGCGGTCGGCGCGATTAATGATGATGGTGTTGCACCGGGGGATATCGAGGCCGTTTTCAATGATGGTGGTGGCGACGAGGATGTCCGCCTCGCCGCGGACGAAGGCCATCATTACTTTTTCCAGTTCGCCCTCCGACATTTGTCCGTGGCCGACGATCACCCGCGTGCGGGGAAGCATCTCCTGCAGTTTGGCCGCGATTTCGTAGATGCTCTCCACGCGGTTGTGGACAAAGTATGCCTGGCCGCCGCGCTCCAGCTCGTGCTCGAGCGCGGAGCGGATCAGCTTTTCATCGTAGCCCGCGACCACGGTCTGAATGGCCATGCGGTCGCGGGGCGGCGTTTCGATCACGCTCATATCGCGCAGGCCCACCATGGACATATGCAGGGTGCGGGGAATGGGCGTGGCGGACATGGCCAGCACGTCCACTTCTTTTTTGAGCTGCTTCAGGCGCTCTTTGTGGCGAACTCCGAAGCGCTGTTCTTCATCCACCACCAGCAGGCCGAGGTCCTGAAACTTGAGGTCCTGAGAGAGCAGGCGGTGGGTGCCGATGAGGATGTCCACTTTGCCCTGTTCCACTTTTTCCACGATCTCTTTTTGCTGCTTCGCGGTGCGGAAGCGGCTGAGCATTTCAATGGTGATGGGAAACGCGGCAAAGCGGCGCCTGAAGCTTTGAAAATGCTGGAAGGCGAGGACGGTAGTAGGCGCGAGCACGGCAACCTGCTTGCTGTCCTGCACGGCCTTGAAGGCGGCGCGCATGGCGACTTCCGTTTTGCCGTAACCCACGTCGCCGCAGAGCAGGCGGTCCATGGGCAGAGTGGATTCCATGTCGCGCTTGATGTCGGCAATGGCGGTGAGTTGGTCGTCGGTTTCGTTGAACTCGAAGGAGTCCTCGAACTCTTTTTGCCATTGCGTATCCGCCTGAAAGGTATACCCCTGCGCGGCCTTGCGTTCGGAATAGAGTTTGAGCAGCTCATCGGCCATATCTTTCATGGCCTTTTTTACGCGAGACTTGGTTTTGGCCCATACGGTCCCGCCGAGGCGGCTGAGCTGCGGTTTGGCGCCCTCGCCGGAACGGTATTTCTGGATCAGGTCGAGGCGGGTGAGCGGGACGTAAAGCTTAGCGCCTTCGGCAAATTCCAGCACCATGTACTCGCCGGTGTTCTCGCCCTGCTGAATCTCCTTAAGACCCTGATACATGCCGATTCCGTGCTCAACGTGGACGACGAAATCGCCGATGGTGAGATCGCGGAAGTCAGACATGAAGGCCGCGGTCTTCGACTTCTGCCGTAGCGGACGGGCGACGACCACGTCGGAATCGTCAAAGAGATCGCGCGCGCCAAAGATCACCAGACGCGAATCCGGCAGAGCAACGCCGTCAGGAATGGGAGCGCGGACGATGGTGGTCGTGGTGAGGTCGGCGGCGAAATACGCGGTTTCTTCGAGATAAGTCTCGCTGCCGAGGGCCGGCGTGCGGCTGCCGAGGCGGAACGGGACCTGATATTCGGTAAAGATGTCGGCCAGGCGCTCCATCTCTCCGGTGCTGGACGCGGCGAAGAGCACACGCTGGCCTTCGCCGGTGAGCTTCTTTACTTCTTCCACCAGTCCGGGCAGAGAGCCGTGAAAGCGTGGGGTGGGCTGGGAGAGGAATTCCGTGTGAACGGAGGGCGGGTTCGGATTTTCGCCTTCGGTTGATTCCACTAAACCCAGATGCTCGAGACTTGCTCCGGGCAGGCGGGAGATGAGTTCATTCCACTCTTCGGGCGGGAGATAAATGTCTTCCGGCGTGGCCAGCTTGCCTACTCCGCTTATCTCGTGGCGCTGAATTACTTTGTTCCACCAGCGCTCCTGCTCGGCTTGGATGGCATAGGGTTCGTCGACCACTACCATGGCATTGGGCAAAAGATCGAAGATGGTCTGCTGCGCTCCGGCATTGGCGTAAAACTCCCAGCCAGGGAAAATGGTTACGCCGGTGGCGGCCAGGGCGTCACGCACGCTGTCCTCCGAGCCTTCCATGCGGCTGCCCGAAAGGCGGGCATGGATTTCCGTCAGCAGCTCTTCGCGAACCGGAGTCTCGGTGAGCGGGAGAAGAAATATTTCGTCCACGGGAGCGGCCGAGCGCTGCGTGCCGGGATCGAACTTGCGGATGGATTCCACTTCGTCGCCAAAAAGCTCCATGCGCAGCGGGCGGTCGGCTTCGGGCGGATAGGCATCGAAAAGGAGGCCGCGCTGCGCGTACTGGCCGGGCATCTCGACTACATCGGCCGCAACATAACCCACGGTGTTCAGGTGCTGGCGCAGTTCCTCGGTATCGAGCAATTCTCCGCGCCGCACAATGCGCGCCAGTCCGGAGTAGTGCTCGGCGGAGCGCAGACGCATGGCCGCGGCTTCCATGGGGACGATCACAATGGCGGCTTCACCGCTGGTGATTTTCCACAGCGCCACCGCCCGCTCTTCCTGAATCTCGGGGTGCGGTGACATGTTTTCAAACGGCAACACGTCATACGCGGGCAGTTTGACCACGGCTTCCGCAGTGCAGGCGGCGGTCAACTCGCAAAAGGCCTGAATCATCGGAAAGACCGCATCGGCAGCGCGATTGCTAGCAACAACCAGGATGACGGGCACGCCGGCAACACGCTGCAAATACGGGACAAGAAGGGATTTTGCCGTGGAAATCAGCCCGGAGACACGAATGCGCCCCGCCGGGGAATCCGGGGACACCCTGCGCTGGTTGAAATATGAAGCCGCGTGCTGGAATGCGGCGCTCTTTTCCACGTCCGCCAGCACTTCGCGAACGAAGGGAAGGATCACACATTTATTTTAGCTGATAGTGCAATCCGGCTTTACTTACGCGATGCATCCTGCATCTATCCTGTGGCGAATATAATGGGCGCGTAATCTCCGCTGCCAGGCGAGCGGAGCGGAAAGGAAGAAATATGCCAGTTGTTCATCCCGTGGCGGAAGAGAATGCAGCCGCCGATCTAAAGCCCGTCTATGAAGGCATGAAGCAAAGGTTCGGACGCATGCCGAATTTTTTTGGAGTGCTGGCCCACAAACCCGAGGTGCTGAAGACCTTTTTGCCGTTCTACTCCGCCGTGACCGGCCCCGGCGCCGTGGAGCAAAAGTATAAAGAGCTTGCCTATCTCAAAACATCGATTGTGAATGGCTGCGAGTATTGAACCAAAGCCCATACCGCTTCGGCGAAGCGGATTGGAATTACTGCAGAGCAAATCCAGGCACTTGGGTTCTACCAGCGCAGCAAGCTCTTCGACGAGAAAGAAAAGGCCGTCATCCATTTTGCCGACCTTGTCACACGCGCGGCCACAACCATCCGCGACCAGCAATTGCATGAGCTGCGGAAACACTTTTCCGAAGAGCAGATCGCGGAGCTGGCGCTGACCATATCGGTGGCCAACTTTACCAACCGCGTGAATGAGTCGATGCAAAGCGACCCTGACCTCGGCGACTAACCCGAATCAACTCGAGTGGCCAGCCGCGCTGAAGAACGCGGCCGGCTACTTTGGAGTTGGTTGGGGCGCGGGCTGGGCAGCAGGTTGCGGTGCGGGCGCCAGCGGATCGCCGAGATAGAACTTCATCTTGTGGACAATCTCGTCCGCGATCAGGCCATAGACTCTGCCTGCGAGGGAATCGACCTTACCAGCCATGATCACGGTTTCCGTTTCGCGGTCCACCACGGTGTAGGTAAAGTGATTGCTGAAGGGAATGCGCTTGACCCGCACCCACAGATCAGCGTGCTTCTTCACGTTGGTGATTTGCAGGTCCCAGGCTTTGAATTCCTTTCGGCCCAGCAGCGAGCTTTCCAGGTTCTCGCGCTTCACGTAAAAGCTGTCCGATTCAACGTACAGACTGCGCGCCCGGCTGACCAGTTCACGATTATCGGGAATAGACTTTGTCTGAGCGAGCGCCGCTCCGGTAATTGCAAACAGCAGAAGAATGAATATTTTTCTAGTCACAATAGCCTCCATTTCGTGCACTTTCATCATTCACCGCCACGGCACGGAGAGAAAGCGACATTCAGCGGCAAGGGGACGGCACAGGACGGCAGGCAGCACAATAAAGAAGCTGATGTATATTAATTTCCGTGAATCGCAGCGAAAAATCCCTTCAGCTTCATGATCGTGCGTGCCGGGTAATTCCTGGCGGAGTCAATTCGCCGGTACGGGCGTTTCGGTCGGTGGGCTGTAACCCACCTTATATTGTGCGCGGCCATGGTTCGCGCATTCACGATGCCGACGGCAATGAGTACATCGACTATGTCGGCTCGTGGGGGCCGCTGATTCTGGGGCACGCCTTTCCGCCCGTGGTGGAGGCGATTGAGAAGGCCAACCGCGACGGCGCCAGCTTTGGCGCCTGCACGCCCATTGAGGCGGAGCTGGCCGAGGAGGTCATCAAGGCCTTCCCCTCGATGCAGAAGATACGTTTCGTCAGCTCGGGAACCGAGGCCACCATGTCCGCGATTCGGCTGGCGCGGGCCTTCACCAAGCGCAAATACATCATCAAGTTTGAGGGCTGCTACCACGGCCATGCCGATTCACTGCTGGTGAAGGCGGGATCGGGTGTGGCCACGCTGGGCATTCCTGGCTCGGCGGGTGTGCTGGATGAACTGGCCCAGTTCACTCTGGCCCTGCCGTTCAACAGCGAATCGGCCATCGAAGAGGCGTTCAGCCGTTTCCATGACCAGATTGCCTGCGTAATCATTGAGCCGGTAGTCGGCAACATGGGGTGCGTGCCGCCGCATGAAGGTTATCTGGAATTTCTGCGCCTGATCACCGAGCAGAACGGAACGGTGCTGATCTTTGACGAAGTGATGACCGGCTTTCGCCTGTCTTTGGGCGGCGCTCAGGAGCTTTGCGGCATTAAGCCCGATCTTACGACGCTGGGCAAGATCATTGGCGGCGGGCTTCCCGTAGGCGCTTATGGCGGCCGCGCCGAGCTGATGGATATGATTGCTCCGCTGGGTCCGGTGTACCAGGCGGGGACGCTTTCGGGCAATCCTCTGGCCATGGCTGCTGGCCTTGCGACAGTCCGCTACCTGGCCGAACATCGTGAGATCTACCCTCAGATTGCGCGGCGCGTTTCCATGCTGGTGGATGGCGTGATCAAGGCGGCGAAAGACAAGGGCGTGAACCTCACGGCCAACCATGCCGGATCGATGTTTACCTGGTTCTTCCAGGCCGGCCGCGTGGTGGACTGGGACACCGCCGCCAAATCCGATACCGAGGCTTTTGGCAACTTCTACCGCAACATGCTGCAAAAGGGGATATACCTTCCGCCTTCACAGTACGAGGCAATTTTCCTGAGCGCGGCACATACGGACGAGGACATCCAGCGGACGATTGCGGCGGCGGGCGAAAGCGCTTTAGCAGTTAGCCATTAGCACTTAGTATTCAGTCACTACTGACTTTTTGGCTACCGCTTGGCTGATGGTTTGAATACAGCAATTTTTTTTACCCTTAAGTGAAAGGGAGCCTATAGGGCTCCCTCACTTCGTTTCGGGATGGTTGGGGAAAAGAAAAAAACTAAATGCCCACCGCGCCGTAATCCGTCCCAGTGTCGGTATCGCGGACGGAATCTTTTTCGTAGGCGCGATACGGATTGCGCAATGAACCCAGGCGGCGCTTGCGGAGTTCAAAACCGGCGTACATGCCTCCGGCGAGGACCACGGCCGTGAGTGCGCCCAGGGCCAGGGCGCGTCCGGGATGGCCGAGCAGGGGCCGAGCCGCGTGCGAGGTGGCGATGGCAATGCGTCCGCGGAGGCCGAGTGCGTGGCGAAAATCCTCCAGCGACTGCTTGCCGCCACGCTCCAGCGCCCGATAAGAATAAAGAACACCGTACGAGAGGGGCAGAGAGAGATCTTCGCCCTGGTGGACTATCGCGTGCTCGGTGCGGCGCTCTTTTTGCACGCGCAGCAGCTCCTCGAGGGCTGCACCGAGCGGCTGGGGCTGTGCCCACAGGCAGCGGAAGGCCACGCGTCCGGATTTATCGATCAAAAACGCCGGGTTGGGCATGCGGGAGTATTTGCGGTGAATCGATCCGCCCAGGTCGTCCAGCAGCACCGGCATTTGCAGGTCTTCTTCATCGCGCAGCAGGCGCGCGGCGCGGACCTTATTGGCCATGGAGGTGTGGGCCGGGACACGCTCTCCGGGATGGGCCTCGCGCACGTACACGAAGAGGAACTCAACATCGTCACCGCGAAACTGGTTATAAAGCTGATTGATCCCGGGCAGCGAACCCGAGGCCATGGGACAGGTGGCGGAGCCGAAGATGAGCAGGACGTTTTTGTGTCCGGCATAATCGCTCAGGCGCAAAGTTTCGCCGTCACCATTCAGGGTGCGGACTTTGAAATCCGGCGCCACTTGTCCCGGCAAGGGGCCAGCCGCGGGTCCGGAAAAGACGGCGCTGCCGCTCTCATGCAGATGCTCGCGAGTGAAGTGGTCGTAATTGTATCGGGAGAATCCCAGCATAACTACTCCTGTTTTTTGGAAGCCCGAAAGTTTCAGATGCCGCAAGGGCCGCCGCTGTTTTCTCGAGGCATGTTGTAAAAACTGGTTCCAGACTCAAAGCTCTGGCCGAAACAACCATTTTTTCGCGCCCCGAAATTTCCGGCGCTTCCCACTGCTCTTTTCGCAGCCAGTCTTCGCAGCCAGTCTTTGGCAGCCAATCTTTCGCACCCAGCCTTTCGCACCCAGCCTTTCGCAATCAGGGCAACGTTCTAAGCTAAACTGTCCTAAATCTTTTGGCCACGATAAAATACTGTTGGTTGCACCCCGGCACAATTTTTCAAGATTAATTTATCAAATCATTGCACTGTGGAACGGAGGGTTGGATGGCGGCTCTTGCGGCAGGCAGCACTGCCCCGGACTTTGAACTGCCCGCGGTTACGGGCAAACAGAAGCACAAATTCAGGCTCAGCGACCTTCAGGGGAAGCAGAACGCGATACTGGCGTTTTATCCCCTGGACTGGAGCCCGACCTGAACCAACGAAATGTCGGCGTATGGCAAATACATCAGCCAGTTCGCCGGACACAATGCCCAGGTCGTGGGCATTAGCACGGACTCGATTTACAGCCACCTCGCGTGGCAGGAAAAATCCATTGGCTGGCTGGAGTATCCCCTGGCCAGCGACTACTGGCCGCACGGCGGCATCGCGCAAAAATACGGCATCCTCCGGGAGGGCGACCCGCTGCCTGGCATCAACGAGCGCGCCATCTTCATTGTGGACAAGCAGGGTACTATCCGGTTCTCCCGCGTGTATGAACTGGGCCAGGAGCCGGACTATGAAGAGCTGCTGACGGAAGTTGCCAAGCTGGGGTGAGTGGGGCTGGCATTCAATAGTGAACCCGGCCTTGCTTGTCGAGGGCCGGTTTTTATTGGGCGCCAGCTATCGAACGATGATGGGACAGCAGTCATATTTTTTGGGCCAGCAAGCACCACAATGGTTACTTTAGTATGTAACACCAAAGAATATTGTTCTTGCCACGCTTTAAATGCATCTGTACTCTCTCCATACTACTCAACAAAAAATATAGAGGATATCAATGATCTCTTCTTTACGGGGCTTTCTTTGCAAGATGGCCATCATAATCTGTGTGCATGGAATCGTGTTCGCCCAAGTACCGACAACAATTAAGATTACCGTTACTCCTGCAGACGTTGTTGGAGGCAGCACGAATGTCCTGCATGGCACCGTGACGGTCCAGCGAGGTTCCGATCTTTTGGGCCATCCATTTATCGGCGCAGTTGGGTACGAGATGCCTAATGGCTCCAGTGCTTTTGTTAGTTATCACAGATTCTCTTGTGATTTTCAGGTCCCGGCATTAGGAGGCGGTTTTCAGTGTGCTGTCCCTGATGGCTCTAACACGGGAAACTTTACTATTGTGCCCGATGTTTACACTGCTGACGTAACTCTGCCTCTCCAGGTAGACCTCGGCAATGGATCACGAGATCTGCAGCCAACAGATATTGCCCTGGCTCCCGTTACCATACGAGCCCAGAGAGCATCGTTAAAGTTTGTTCCGGACACTATTCCCGATGGAGTTCCAACCCAGGTTACGGCAATCGCAACTTTCATTGCTCCGCCCGAACCGAACATACATGACAGCAATCTGCCTGCTGCTTCCCTTGATTCTGTTTTTGGGAACCTGAATGCCGTGGAAGAGCTGCAGCTCATAGTGCTTAGCAACCGTTTATTTGTAAAACTCCCGTCTGATTTTAATGCAGACCTTGCTCAGCCATTTGCTTTTTTTGGAGGACCAGCCGGTCCCAACCAAGTCAGCAAAACTTTTACCATTACCGCAACTCATGTAACGGAAGTACCGTTTCGAGTTGCCTTGCCCGTCATTGAACCCTTCTGCTTTGGCTGCGAGGTCACGGCTGATGCAATGCTTAAAGTTGGCCCCGCGCAAACGGAAAAGTTTCAGCTGAGCCTTGGCAAAGACGGAGGCGGCAACGCCCTGGTGCATGTTTTTGACGCAAGCACGACTTCGATTGACACTCCCTTCCAGGTTAAACTGGGCCAGCAGTTTCCAGTCGAGATTGCGCCGGTGAATCCCGATGGCACGGTGGGAAGTCCTCTGGTGATTAGCGAAGAAATTGACAACGCAAAACCGGGGGATATTTTGCAGGGGTCTTCGATTCCCGGCACCGTGGTAACTCTGTTTAAAAACAAAGTATTGCTACACTTCGCCAAGTCATCAAGCCAGCCCCACCACGACTTTTTCCCGATACACTCCGGCACGGCAGTGCTTAAACTTACATTTACATCGAATGGAACGCAGCGCAGCCTGACGTTTCCGGTCAGCGTTACCAGCTGCGTGGCCAATGGCGATTGCGACCCGCTTCTCGGCAAGAGTAATTCACAGTTTGATGGATTTATTATGGCCTTTGCCGACCGTGCAGGCATTCCGCCACAGTTGATAAAAGCGCAGGTGGCCCAGGAATCGGCATTTAATGCCAAAGCATTTAGATATGAGCCTTTGTCGCTAGATTTTAAGTTCTACAATATACATGGAACTTTGACTGTGCCAAGGGCCCTTCAGCCGTGGACATTCGCGCAGTCAAGAAATTGCACAAGCGACCCGGCCATTGCGGGCAATGTTCCGGCTGGTGGCAATATCGAGTTGAGCAGCGCAGATGTGACGCCAAGGCAAAAAATCTATGGCGTATTCGTGGATGATAAGGAAATACCGTTGTGCCGTGTGCCTGCGATACCCCAGTCGCCTGTTGCTTCTTCTATTTCATCAGAAGATGCATTACTGTCAATGGAGAACATTCTTTACACAAATGATGCCTGCTTCTTCCAGTCGATTTGCTCCGGCTGGGCCACAATCAACGCCAAGTCGTTCAATGCTTTTACTGATTTTCAGGTAGAGCATCCGCCTTTTACCGGGCAGACAGTTGTTGCTTCGAGCTATGGACTGCATCAGGTGCTATACCCAACCGCGGTTATTGACATGGGGTTTGCTGATGGCGGGATTGGTCTTCCTCCGCAACAATTGTTCAACCCATTCGTATCGCTCGATCTTGGATCTCGCTATTTAGCGAAACAATACATAAATAATAATTTGTCACAAAATGCCGATTTTCCTGACTCAAACACCTTCATTTTTCAATTTGGACCTGCGCTTCGTGATTACAATGGCCCCCCTAGCGACAGTTTCAATGATATTTTTGATGTCTGTGGCACGGCTACTTATATAGCTGATCCTGCTCACACAAGTGAATTCGATTACCCATGCCTGATCATTCAAGCATCGCATAAATTTGTCCCATCACCTTTTGAGGTTAAGTAATGAAAAGCTTCTTATCTTGTTTCGCTGTATTGATAGTTGTTTTTTCGCCTATGGCCTTTGCCGATGATACAGAAGCAATCAAACAGCAGTTACTGGCCCAGCCGCCACAGGTTTTGGTAGATGCAGTAAAAGAGAACCCTGACGGAGCAATTCAGGTTGATTTCTTCAAGGCCGATCTGGATGGCAGCGGGCAATTCCGCTTTATTCTGGCCGCTTATTCGCAGGAATTAAGAGGGTGGGGAGTATATCTCCGTGTGTTTAAGCAGGAAGGCGCTACCCTGCGATTTATTGGTGAACAGGAAGACCAGAACCGGCATGGCGGGTATACGCTGACGATTGATTTTGTGGACATCGATGGCGATGGCATTCCTGAATTTGATTTGTCAGGCACCGACTTGAGTGGCAGGCAGCTTATGCATGAATATTTTTGCTGGACTGGCACCTCACTGCATCAAATGTTAAATCCACACAAGGAAATTGCCGCAGACGCGGGTCTAGAAGATATTGATGGTGACGGAAAGCTGGAACTGTTAGTCCAGCATGGCGCAAACCAATATGCCGTTTACAAATTCGATGGTGCTAATTTTACGCTTTTTGAGGTGCTGGACCATGATCCGCAAGGACTCATCAACAGCGATGGAACTATTCGCAAAGTCCGTGCAATGTTAACCCGCCTCGAACCCAGCGCCTTTCCCCTGGCTGAAATTACATCCGCAAAGCCGGTATCCGATGATAAACACCAGGACGCCGATCACGAGAAACGGAAGGTCAAATTGACGATTGGCGATCTCAGAGACCTGAAGGGAAAGATCGTTGCAGTGGAGCAAGTCGATATAACTACACTTTTGCTGGGGCGCAATTTGCGCCCGATGCGGTCCGCGATCCATCCTGATGGATACAAAGCTGGAAATGTTTTAGAGCTGGAGTTTGAGCGGCAGGATGTGTTACATCTGCTGCCCAGGCTGAAATTGACTGCCCCACTGGCTGCCGATGATGAGTTGGAGCTTCTGATGGTGGGTAAGCTGAAAGATGGCACTCGCGTGACCGCCACTTCTTCTGCCACTATCCGTGGTGATGGGGATGATGGGCATCATTAATAATGATTGAAATGCCATTTACGGCTCAATTTGTCATCATCTCAGCACTGTTAGTGCAATCTCTGTCCCTTGTGGCTCAGAATACGGAAAGCCTCAAGGCACAGCTACTGGCCCAGCCTCCACAGGCTTTAGTAGATGCAGTAAAGGTTGATCCTGACGGAGCGATTGACGTGAAGTTCTTTAAGGCCGACCTGGACGGTAGCGGGCAATTCCGCTTTATTCTGGCTGCTTATTCGCAACAATTTAGCGGGGGAGTGTATCTGCGCGTGTTTAAGCAGGAAGGCGCAACCCTGCGCTTTATTGGTGAACAGGAAGATCAGAACCGGCATGGCGGGTATACGTTGACAATTGATTTTGTGGACATCGATGGCGATGGCATTCCTGAATTCGATTTGTCATTCACTGAGATTAGCGGCAGGCAGATTACGCATGAATATTTTCGCTGGACTGGCACCTCACTGCATGAGATGTTAGACACCGACGAGGCATTTGCCGCAGATGGACTTCTTGAAGATGTTGATGGCGACGGAAAACTGGAACTGTTGATCCAGCGTGGTGTAAGCCAATATAAAGTTTACAAATTCGATGGCGCCAATTTTACGCTTTTTGAGGTGCTGAATCATGATCCGTCAGGACTCATCAATAGTGACGGCACTATTCGCAAAGTCCGCGCAATGCAAATCCGCCTTGAACCCAGCGACTTTCCCTTGGCAGAAATTACATCCGCGAAGCCAGTATCCAATGACAAGCAACAGGATGCCCTTCATGAGAAGGGCAAGGTCAAGTTGACCATTGGCGATCTCAGGGACCTGAAGGGCAAGATGGTTCCAGTGGATCAAGTCGATGTAACTACACTTTTGCTGGGGCGCAATTTGCGCCCGATCCGGTCCGCGATCCATCCGGATGGCCACAAAGCTGGAAATGTTTTGGAGCTGGAGTTTGAGCGGCAGGATGTGTTACACCTTCTGCCTAAACTGAAATTGACTGCACCACTCGCACACGATGATGAATTGACGGTTTTGATGGTGGGCAAGCTAAAAGATGGCACTCGTGTGACTGCTACTTCCTCTGCCACTATCCGTGGTGACGGGGATGACGGCCATCATTAATAATGATTGAAATGCCATTCACGGCTCAATTTATCGTCATTTCAGCGCTGTTAGTGCAATCTTTGTCCCTTGTTGCGCAGAATACGGAAAGGCTCAAGGCGCAACTCCTGGCTATGCCTCCCGCCGCCGCAGCACAGCTAGCCAGCCAACAGGAAGACAAATTGAAAGTCGATTTTGTCCGGGCTGATCTGGATGGCAGCGCGAGATTCCAGTTTGTTGTTGCTTTCTACTCTCTGGAACATGACGATCAGGGCTTGTTTTTTCGGGTGTTTCAGCAGCAACCGTCTGGCCTACAGGTTGTGGGCGAGCAGGAAGACGATTTTGCGCATGGCGGATTCGGTATTTCCGTAAAACTGGTTGATATTCAGGGTAATGGAATTCCTGAAATTGAACTCGAAGGTCACGAAGCAAATGGAGCCCAAATATTCCACGAGTATTTTTCATGGACAGGGCATTCTCTGCATTCCAGCATAGATCCAACAGCCGATTCAGAACTTGAAGATATTGACGGAGATGGAATCCAGGAACTGGTTGCGTCGAATGGCGATGGCAGCTTTAATATCTATAAATACAATGGTACGGATTTTACGTTGTGGAAGACGCTCAAGCAGGATCCTGATGGAGTGATTGGAGCCGATGGCCAGGTCAATATTGTGCGCGCCAGGTTCTCTGCCCTAAAGCCGCAGGATTTCAGCATTGATGAGATTCTGAGCGCACTCAACAATGACAAGGACAAACCTGGTCAGGATTCCGGCAATGATGACGGCGATGGCAGAGTGCAGATCATCATGGGCAATCTGAAGGACCTGCACGGAAAAACTTTTTCCGTAGAGGATATTGATCCCACTACTCTTGCGCTGGTACGGAACCTGCACCCCATCCGTTTTAAGATCAGGCCCAGCGCAAAATGGTGAAGAGGGCGACGAGCACAAACATGGCGTGCGTTCTGTTCTGCAACTTGAGTTTGCCCGGCGCGATGTTATGCGATTGCTGCCCCGGTTAAAGCTAACGGCCCCGCTGGCGGCAGGTGACCAGTTGCAGCTTGTGGTCTTTGGCAAGCTGCGCAATGGTACCCGTGTATCCGCCACGGTTGCGGCGATTGTTCGTGGCCATAGTACATAGCCAAGGCCAGGTCCCCCACTGGCATGTTCGTGCCAAATGTTGTCGGGAGGGTCACCGTAGAGCCAACTCTTTGCCGATTTTATGTTTGGCACCCAACCTTAGTGCCAAAATTTGTCAATTGAAACCATACAAATACTGTGGTATCACCCTGCACAAGAGTAGAGGCCCGTATTGCCGGGCAGGAGGATTAACCAGTGAGTAACTATGTGCTATTGGACAAGTTTCAGGAAAACAGGCCCATCCCCTGCGATATCCCTTGCGATGTTTTGAGTTAACCCTTTTAGATTTTGGGATGGAGATCGACCGGGAGTGGGGTAGGCATATTTACCACTGAGTAACACGGAGGAGGCCAGATAAGAAAATCCCATTTGCCGCTGATTTGCGCAGAGGAACGCAGATGAAAAACCAGGAAATAAGGACAAAGCTGCACAGGCAGAAGTGTGCCACATGAGCCTGGGAGCCGTAGCCGGGCTGGGTGGCCGTTGGGTGGCCCAAGGGCCACGCTTGGGCCGAAGTGGGTTAACTCTTTTGTTTTTAACGGAAGTGCGGAAAACAGGGGAGGGGGGTACCCTTAGAAAAGGGGGGGTACAGACCGGGCGGATAGCTGACAGAAACAGACCGGGGTAAGGCTGACACTGCAACAGTGGTACAGACCGGGGACATACCTGACAGAGCAAAAAAACCTTTCCGCGGATTTACACGGATGGACGCAGATAAAAACTCGAAAACTTGTACAGGCAGGAGTGCCTGTGCTCCACGTTTACGCGCAACCCCTGACACAGCCTGGGGCGGCTGCCACACGGGTCTGGCAGCGGCAAAAATGCCAGCAGGCATCACGGTATGCGATACACAGGCCAGGCAAATACTAAACACGGGTAGAAGAACAGCGGTTCGCTGGTCTACTCAGCCGATGGGCGGGGGTATGGCTGCCGGGGCCTGGTAGTACGGCGTGGGCCAGTTAGGGCCGGCGGCGGCTTCGAGTTTTGCGCCGAGGTTGCCGTTTACTTTGAATCGTATTTTTTCCGAGCTTCCCAGGCGAAACTCGACTGAGCGGAAAAAGAGGAACTGCTTTCGTTCAAAGGAGATTTCGGACCAGGGAATGAAGAGAGGTGGATGCCCCGAGCGAAACAGGAACATTGGGGCAAGGTAGAGTCCGGCGCTATCTGCCCCGATGGTCAGGCAGCCGTTGTAATGAGTGCCGAAGCGCGTTCTTGCGCTCTGCATGTACCACTTCTGCCTGGGGAAGCTGCTGCGTTTGGTCCTGAAGCGCTGAGCCAGGAGTCGCCAGCCACTCAGCAGCGCAATGAACCATGCGAGTATGGTCCACAAAAACACGAAGCCGATCAGCCCAAAGATAACGGGGTATGCGTCGATCCATGTCTGCATGGCTTATGCGCTGGCGGCGCCGGTGGAGCCCAGAGGCAGGAAATACTGGGTGCCGCGGATGGGTTCGCTGAGGCGGCGGAGCAGTTCCTGGAGGTCGCTGTGGCGCTCGACGAAGTCGATTTCGCTGGTGTTGACCACCAGAAGGTCCGACGAGGTGTAATGAAAGAAGAAGTGCTCGTAGGCTTTGACGACTTCTTCGATGTAGTCGTCACTCACGGCCATCTCACCGGGGACGTTTTTCTTGCGCAGGCGCTTTTTCAGCACCTCGGGCGAGGCCTGGAGGTAGATGACCAGATCGGGCGCGGGGAGCTGCTCGCGGAAGTGCTGGTAATAGCGGTTGTAGATTTCGAGTTCCGCGTCGGTGAGGTTGATGCAGGCGAATATCTTGTCTTTTTCGAAGATGTAGTCGGCCACCACGAGTTTGTGCGCTTTGGGGCCTACTTCGAGGGCGCGCAGCTGCTCAAAACGCTGGATGAGGAAGGAAAACTGGGCAGGAAGGGCGGCCCCGGCTTCGCCTTCATAAAAATGGCGGAGAAAGGGGTTGTCTTCCGGTTCGATGACGCGCTGGGCGTTGAGGCGTCCGGCAATGATGCCGGACAAAGTGCTCTTGCCTACCCGGATTGGACCTTCAATTGCGATGTAACGAGGCGGTTCGAAAAGCTTGGCCATGGACTGTTCAAAAAAGCGATCTGGCTGGCAGGATATATCGCAAACGCTCCGGAGGGCAACCAAAAGCTTTACCACTGATTTTCACAGATGAACACTGATGGGAAAAAAACGGCAAGAACACAATCATTTACCGCGGATTTGCGCGGATGAGCGCGGATCCGGAGCAAAAGCTTTACCACTGATTTTCACAGATCAATACTGATTCGGAAAATTTGGGACGGCAGAATTATTGCCGCAAATTAACGCTGATGGACGCTGATCCGGAAAAACAGCCAACAGCCAAAAGCCGATAGCCAACGGCCATATTGCAATCTCTGCGGTAAAAACCTGAGGCTGATTGGAGCCTAACCAGGCAATAAAAATAGAGGTTCTGAGCTGCTGTTCCGCAGAACTGGACGTCAAAAGAGAGATATGATGTTTGGGAGATTCTGGTATATGAAGTACATCTGGCAACGTCCGATTGTGGGAAGCCTTGGCCTTTTTGCGCTGCTGCTGGTGGGTTGTGAGACCAAACAGCAGAAAAAAGTGGTTACGGCCCCACCGCCGCAGGCCCTGGCTCCGGCTGTCCTACAGCCGCTGGTTGTGCCTGCGCCGCCCAGGGCCGATCCCCAGCCTGAAGCTCCCAAACCCGATCCGGTGGTCGCCACCATTGCCGCCGCCGAGAAGGCCTTTCAGGCCGGGCAGGACGACTACAAGGCGGGGCATCTGGATGCGGCCAAGCAGGACTTTAACCGCGCGGTGGACATACTGACGCAGGGCCCGACGCCGGTGCGGTCCGATGATCGCCTGCAGCAGGAGTTCGACAAGATTACCGAGCAGATTCATCAGCTGGAGCTGGTGGCCTTCCAGAAAGGCGACGGATTTACGGAGCAGCAATCGGAGCCGGCGCCGATTGACGAGGCCAATCAGGTGACGTTTCCCGTGGATCCGAGCATGAAGGCCAGGGCGGAGGCGGAGCTGAAGACGCTGCAATCCGACCTGCCGCTGGTGATCAATGATTATGTGGCCGGCTACATCAATTATTTTTCCACGCGCGGCCGCAAGACATTTGAGAACTCGCTGGTGCGCTCGGGGCGTTACCGGGAGATGATCCAGCGGATTTTGAAGGAAGAGGGCGTTCCCCAGGACCTGATCTATCTGGCCCAGGCGGAGTCGGGATTTCATCCGCTGGCGCTCTCGCGGGCGCGAGCACGAGGCATGTGGCAGTTCATGGCCAGCCGCGCCGCCGGTTACGATTTGGCCCATGACTGGTGGGTGGACGACCGCCAGGACCCGGAGAAATCGACGCGCGCCGCGGCCAGGCACTTGAGAGATCTGTATGCGCAGTTTGGCGACTGGTATCTGGCCCTTGCGGCTTACAATTCCGGTCCGGGAAACGTGCAGCAGGCGGTGAAGCGCACGGGCTATGTCGATTTCTGGGAACTCTATCGGCGTAACGTGCTGCCGGGAGAGACCAAGAATTACGTACCGATTATTCTGGCGATGACGATCATGTCGAAGAATCCGGCGCAGTATGGTCTGGACGTGGTGAGGCCTGATCCGCCGCTGAATTACGACGTGGTGAAGATCGACTATCCGGTGGACCTGCGCCTGGCCGCCGAGTGCGTGGACGCTCCGGTGGCGCAGCTGGAAGAGCTGAATCCCAGTCTGCTGCGCGGCACCACCCCGAAGGGCCACAGCTTTGATCTGCATCTTCCCCTGGGAAGCAAAGAGAAATACGACACCGCGATTGCCGCCATTCCGGTGGACAAGCGCGTGTTTTGGCGATATCACCGAGTGGAGCCAGGCGAGACGCTGGCGGGGATCGCGAAGAAATATCACACGACAGAGCACGCCATTGCCCAGGCCAACAATCTGGAACCGGAAGCCAGTCTTCGCGAGGCCAGGCTGGTGATTCCGGCGGCGGGTACGGCGCGAAGCGAAGGAAAAGTCGCCTATTCCAAACGGCCCACGCGGTACAAGGTGCATACCGGCGATACGGTGCTTTCGGTAGCGGAGGATTTCGGGGTGCCCGCGGAGAAGGTGAGGACGTGGAACCACCTGAAAGGAAACCAGTTACAGCACGGCAAGTCGCTGCTGATCTACAAGCCGATGAATTCGCCGGATGCCAGACTGGTTTCGGCAAAGCAGCAGCACAAAAAGAAGAAGCACAGTACAAAGAGCACGGCGAAGCCGCAGCATGCCAGGGATCGGCACACTCATACCAAGGCCGCGCTCAGCGCAAGCAATCGCTGACTTGATTATTATTTCCGCAAGTTGCAAACTGAGTACGCTGTAGTAGAAATTCGAAGTGCAATGCAGGCGTCGTGCTGGTAATCCGCGCCTGCTGGTTTTGGGACTAAGCAGTTGAGCAGTCGCGGCCTTAATTTTTCCGGGAGGAAATGTATGAGCTTGTACGACGAAACCCTCTACGCAGGACAAGAGGACGACATGGACGACGACTTCGGCGATGCCGGCGGGTATGGCGGAGGCTCCATCGAAGACGACTACGAAGAAGAGGAAGAAGAATCACTGGGGGGCGGCGAAGAACACGAAGAAGAACCCGAAGAGGAAGAAAAAGGCGAAACTTCTTACGGCAGCCGGCAGAGCAACGATGACGGCGGAGCCCCAAAGAAGGCCCCTCCCAAAAAGAAGAAAGCCGCTGGCAAGAAAAAGAGCGCCAGCAAAAAAGCTGGCGAAGGCAAAGCCGGCAGGGCAGCCCCCAGGAAGAAGACAGTGAAAAAAGCCGTCGCGAAAAAAGCGGTAAAGAAGCCGGCCAAAAAGGCCGCTAAAAAAGCCAGCAAGAAGGCAGTTAAAAAACAGCCGGCGAAAAAAGCCGCCAAAAAGAAAAAAGGCCGCCGCTAGGCAGCCCATTAATTCAGAAGAGAAGCCGCGGAACCTTCCCCCGGCTTCTCTTCAGGTTCACTCAGGCGTAAATACCACGCACACGGATGGTATGGGCCACGCGGTTGATGGCCAGCATATACGCCGCAATCCGATTATTGACATTATGGGTTTCTGAAAAGCGCACCACGTCGGCGAAGGCTTCCCGCAGGATAAACTCAAGCTGCTCATTGACAACTTTTTCGGTCCAGAAATAACCCTGGCGGTCCTGCACCCACTCAAAGTAGGAAGCGGTTACGCCGCCTGCGTTGGCGAGGATATCGGGAATTACGAAGACTTTCTTGTCCGCGAGGATTTCATCGGCGGCGGCGGTGGTGGGACCATTGGCGCCTTCGCAGATGATTTTGGCTTTAACTTGGGCCGCGTTCTGGCTGGTGATAACGTTCTCCGTGGCCGCGGGAATGAGAATGTCGCAGTCGGTGACCAGCAGCTGTTTGGGATCGGCGGCATCGGCGCCGGGGAAGCCAACAATACTGCGATTACGTTCGCGATGCGCCAGCAGAGCGTCAATATCGATGCCCTTGGCGTTGTAAAGTCCGCCATCGTACTCGGCGATGCCGATGATTTTGTAACCTGCATCCGCCATCAGCTTGGCCGCGTTGGAGCCCACGTTGCCAAAGCCCTGAACGATCACGCGGGTGGATTCGCGGGTCATATTGAATTTTTTGAGGGCCTCGTCACAGATGATCCACACGCCGCGCCCGGTCGCTTCGCGGCGTCCACGCGAACCGCCGATGTCGATGGGCTTGCCTGTGACCACGGCCGTCACGGTTTGGCGCATGTGCATGGAGTAGGTGTCCATCATCCAGGCCATGGTTTGCTCGTTGGTGTTCATGTCCGGCGCGGGGACGTCTTTTTCCGGACCGATAAATTCAATCAGCTCGGCGGTGTAGCGGCGCGTGAGCTTTTCGAGTTCGGACATGCTGAGTTTTTTAGGATCAACAATGATTCCGCCCTTGGCGCCGCCGAAAGGAATGTTGACCACGGCGCACTTCCAGGTCATCCAACTGGCGAGCGCGCGAACTTCGTCGAGGGTAACGTCGGGTGAATAGCGGACACCGCCTTTGGCAGGACCGCGGGCAATGGAGTGCTGTACGCGAAATCCGGTGAAGACTTCGATGCGCCCGTCATCCATGGCGACGGGGATATGAACGATAATCTCGCGCGTGGGATAACGCAGGATCTTCCACAACCCATCGTCGAGATTCAACTTTTGCGCGGCAAAATCGAAGCGCGCCGCCTGTGCTTCCCAGGGATTTAGTTCCTGTTCAAGCGAAAGGGTAGTCATTGATACTCCAAAAAGGGATTATTAAAGCGAAAAATCAGACTGTGAAAAAGTATAGAGATGCTGAACAGCAGTAAGCAAGCGTTCCCGGCTGTCCGGGCAGATGCGTTAACGATTTGCGGGATTATGTTTAACAAGGAAAAAAGAGTGGCTCAAAGTTGTTATTTGTGCATGTCCAGCTCGCGGGTAATTTCCTCAATCAGCAAGGGCTTGATCCGCTCCATGACGCGATGCACTACGTCCGCGATTACTTCCGGACTCGCATTTGTTCTCGACACCGCGGCGTTCGCGGGCAACGTATCAATGATGACGGAATGCTCGACCGCAGAGGAGATATGGCCTGCAATCTCCTCTGCTGTCTCCTGGACCAGAGAAGGAGCAATATCATTCTGTGCCGTCTGCGTGTTCTCTGTGGCCGGCGCCCCGAATTCTTCGAGAAGCGGATCGCGTGCTGTGGCGTAGGGCTCCATCTCCGGAGACTCTCCCACGTGTACCGGGACAAACACTTCGTTCGACTCGGCGCGGACTTCCGCTTCGGGAGCCATGGTGATCTCGGACACGGTTTCGGCGGGCGTGAAGCCGGCTTCGGGCGGTGCGGAAGTGGTCGCGCTAAGTTCGGCTGTTTCTGGAGTTGAGGCTTCTCCTTCAGACGAGAGTGGCTGATCGTAAGCTGCCATGGCAGCGGCCACACGCGCTTCAAAATCGTCGTCGGTGAGGTTCGTGGCTTTGGTGGCGGCAGGGGCTTCGGCTGCCTGAACTTCAGTTGTTTCCACAGGCCACGCAGTCAGAGTTGAGGCTTCAGCTGCGACGATAGTTTCGGCGGTTTCGGTGACCTCAGGTCCTGCGGCGGGTTCCACGGAGTTCGTGGTTTCCGGCTCAGTCCATACGCCAACGGGAATTTCCTCAGGCCGCTCGACCCCGAATTTGGTGGCAAACTCGTTTGCCATATCGCTGCGGTTGGTCACCAGCGCCGGATCTATCTCAGGGACGCCATATGCGACCGGCTCGGAGACGGCTGGCGCAGGTTCGGGCCAGGCAGAGGCTGGCGCACTGCTGAATGTTTCCATGCTCTCCGCGGGTTGCGGCGAGAAAGCAGGCTCTTCAGGAGCAGTAATCTCGGTTGCGGCCTGCACGGCAATCTCGGCCGGTTCCTGATAGATCTCAATAGGCTGCGTGTCTTCTATTGCGGGAACTTCAGGTATTGCGGGAGCTTCAGGCGTTGCGGGCGCTGCAGAGATTACAGGTGTTTCCATGGCAGCCGCTTCAGGCGCTTCGATTACAGGCGTTTCAGAAATTACAGGTGTTTCAGAAACTACCGGCGCTAAAGAAGAAGATCGAGCGCTCTCCGGCACGGGCTCGGCGGCGTTTTCCATCGGTACTTTGCTGCCATAGGACCATCCCCAGGATGACGGGAATGGCGATTCCTCCGCCGGCGGGGTCACGGCAGAAGACTCAGCTTCCGGCGCCGCGCTCGCGGCTTCAGCCGGTACGGGTGGCTGAATGGCAGCAGGCGCAGCCAGTTCCGAGGAGAGCCATTCGCCCATCGCCGCGGAAGCGCCCATATCATTCGGCACCTCGACGGAAGAATCTGCCCTGGCGACGCGGAAATCTCCACCATGATTGATGTCTTCCTGCCGGGGAATAACACCATGCTGAAGATTCATCAACTCCGTCGGACGATCCAGCAGCATCGTTTGATCGGCGGCCGGGGGCGCAATCGGCGGACGAGGCGTAATGCGCTCTTCCAGTTTTTTGATAATGGCCAGAAGGTCGCTGGCCTCAAAGGGCTTGATGATAATACCGTCGGCCTTGACCCGGTTGGCGTCTTCGCTGCGGTAGGGCTCCATTTTGCCCACCGTCAGCAACACGGGCGTATTCAGCGTGGTGATGGAAGAACGGAGCTTCTCACAGACTTCCAGCCCGCTGTAGCCGGGCATGTAAACGTCAAGAATGACGATGTCCGGTTTATGCTCCGCGATCTTCTTTATGGCCGCGGCGCCATTGCTGACAGCCACGACCTCATAGCCGGCTTCGGCGAGAATTTTTGTGCCCATGTTCTGGGCGGTCATGCTGTCGTCAGCGAACAAAATTTTTAACGGCACGTAAATACCTGTTCAGAGCGAACCGATTGTGGCCCTATGCTGACTCACCATTTATTTCCCAAATCAATGGAAAGGCAGCTTCAGTACAGGATACACCTTTCATCACTGAGCGGGACGGGGCCATGTACGATTGGGGAACCTAGAACGGAACCAGCTTGCGCAGTCCTTTCTTCTGTTTTTTCTTGCTGCTTGAATCTTTCTGGTCCGGCTGGGTTGCCGCCGGCTGATTTCCGTTTTGCGGATCGGAAGAAGTCTGCAGCTCGTTGTTGCCTGCTGGCGCTGGAGTCGCGGGAGCACCCGTTACCGGCTGCGAATTGTCGGTGGCGCCCGCGGAAGCGCTCCCCGGAGCAGCCTGATTCGGCCCGGGCGTGCCCGCGCCACTGCGAATTTCAATGCCTACCTTGTTATCGGATCCAGCTGCGGGGGCCGCATTCGTGCTTTTCGCCGGCTGCACGATTGCCGCTTCACCTTTGAGTTCGCGATCCAGTGACTGCACAATGGCAACAGCGCTGATCTGGGCTTCCGGAGCCATGGTAGGCTCGCCGGTTTTGGCCGACCGGGCCATGTCCGGATGCTTCCTGAAATTGTCGATCAGAGCGTTAAACCGTGTGACATCAAGGCGGCTCGCCTGTTCGGCCTTGTTCTGGGCGATGGCTTCAGGGGTTGGCGTGGGAATGGGCGCCTTCAGTTCCTCCAGCCGGGCTTTGGCATCTTCTACCCGTGGCATTGCCGGGTAGCGGGTCACGATTTTGCTGTAAGCCTCAATGGCCTTCTTTTCATACTCGGCCACCAGCCTCTCTTTCGCCGCGGCCGGAATGTTCTGCAGCTGGAGACCGATGGCTTCCTTTTGATAGATCGTACCCAGCAGGTAAAGCGCTTCATCCACTTTGCTGAAAAGCGGGTAAGACTGGGTCAAAGAGATAAAGCGCGCCTGACCGGCGGCCAGATTGTCGCGCAGAAAATAAAAACGCGCGATGCCGAACTGCCGCTGCGCCAGCACCTCCTGCACGTCGCGCAGTTTCTGCTTCGCCTCCGGCAGCAGAGAGCTGTTGGGATAATTTTCAATCATCGCCTTGAACTCGTCTTCGGCGCGCTGCACATGGGTGGAATCGCGGTCGGCCTTATCCATTTGCCGGTAGTGGATATTGCCAATCTTGAGCTGCGCCTCTGCCGCCTCCGGCAGACCGGGGAAGAAGGTCTGGAAATCGCGGTATTCGGCCTCTGCCTGCTGCAGCGCCGCCCCGTTGCCCTCCGCCAGCCATGAGTCGCCAATCGAGAGCTTGGCCCGCGCTACATATTCTGAGTCCGGATACGTGTTGATCAGCGTCTGCAGCAACTGACGCGCCTCGCCGAATTTTGCCTGCTTCATGGAGGCCAGGGCGCGGTCAAACAGCACCTTGTCCGGCTGTTTCGAATCCACATTGGCAAGCGGATTGTTGACTTTGGCGTGCCGGCATCCGGCAGCGGCCAGCAGAGCACAGCACAGGGCTACGGACAGTATGATTTTACGTAACATTACCTACCTCAAAACGATCAGACTTTGAGCAGAGTGGCTTCGGCGGCCAGTTTCAGCAGATGGTGCGCATTCTCCGCCGGTTTGCCTTTGCCATATACGGAATTGCCCGCGACCAGAACTTCCACGCCGGCCCTGACCACATCGGCCACGTTCTCCGGACCAATGCCGCCATCCATCTCGATCCTGTAGCCGGCCCGGTGCGCATTGCGCATCGTCACCAGCTTGCGGGCCTTGTCGAGCGCCAGGGGCAGGAACTTTTGACCGCCAAACCCGGGATTGACTGACATTACGAGCACATGATCCACCATATCCAGCACCTCGCCGAGGGTCTGCACCGGAGTTGCCGGATTAATGGCCACGCCTGCATTCACGCCATGGCTGCGAATCAGCTCCAGCGTGCGGTGCAGGTGTACGCACGCCTCCTGATGCACCGTGATCCAGTCCGCTCCGGCCTCCACAAACGCCGGAATGTACTGGTCGGGGTTCTCAATCATCAGGTGGACATCCAGCGGCAGGTTCGTCACCTTGCGCAGTGACGCCACCACCGGAGGACCAATGGTGATGTTGGGGACAAAATGGCCGTCCATTACATCCACATGCAGCAGGGTCGCGCCGCCTTCCGCCACGGCCTGAACACAGTCGGCCAGGCGAGCGAAATCGGCGGATAAGATAGAGGGTGCCAGTTCGATCAAAACAGTTTGTCTCTCGAACGAAAAGTTACTAGATTCTAACATGCTGAGAACGCTGGATTTTGCCGAATTTGCGCTTAATTTTGCGCTGTCGTACCTTAGTCCCAAACAGATGTGCGTTGGGGCGCGAGGGTAACGATTTGATTCGTGCCGCGAAAAACCGCCCTGGCTTGTGTGGCGCAGGCACTCCTGCCTGCGCCTGTATGCGTCGGAAAGCCACTGGCGGCCAGCATGGCATACAATCAAGCGGCAAAAGTTTTAGACACTATCTGCACAGATGAACACTGATCCGTGAACACCCATACTCAAAATCAGTGTTCATCCGTGAAAATCAGTGGTAAGAACTGTCTCGCGAAAGGGTCGAACATGAAGAAAGCTGCTTTGGTTGCATTCATTCTTGCGTTGGCGGCTGCCGGACTTGCCCAGTCTCCGGAAAAAGCCCCGCACTACGAAATTTATGCCGTGCGCTACGCCAGCGTCCCCGGTTTTTCGGTGGCCAACATGGTGAAGGGCGCCGATCCCGCGCGCAAATTCGACGTTGCCATGTACGTATGGCTCATCAAAGGTAACGGACACAACATTCTGGTGGATTCCGGCTTTTACCGCGAGAAATTCTTTCGCGACTGGAAGATCCAGGGCTTCCTAAAGCCTTCGGAAGCCGTGGCCCTGCTGGGCGTAAAGCCGGAAGAAATCACTGACGTGATCATCTCCCACATGCACTGGGACCACGCCGACGGCCTCGACCTGTTTCCCAAAGCAAAAATCTGGATCCAGAAAGACGAATACGCCTACTACACCGGCGACGCCTGGCAGCAAAAAGGCATGCACGGCGGAATTGACCCCGAGGACGTGCTGGCCCTGGTCAAAGCCAATACCGAAGGCCGCGTGGGCATGGTGAATGGCGATGCCCAGGAGGTCCTGCCCGGCATCACCTGCTACATCGGCGGCAAACACACGTATCAGTCGCAGTACGTGAGCGTGAGCAGCAAGGATGGGACCGTGGTCGTGGCCAGCGACAACATGTATCTCTACGAAAATCTGGACAAGCACGCCCCCATCGCGGCCACTCTGGACGAAGCCTCCAACCTGCGCGCCCAGGACCGCATGAAACAGCTCGCCGCCGACCCCAAGCTCATCATCCCCGGACACGATCCCGCCGTGCTCGACCGCTTTCCCAAAGTGAACGAGCGGACGGTACGGATCGAGTAACGGCGGCAAAAGCCGGCAGCGCTTCCACCGCCGTAAGTATTGTTTGCTGTCTGTGTTACTTTACGCCGACAATGATCATCTCGTAAGGTAGTTTTCGGTTGACAGCACTTGTTCCCGAGGACTTGCCCGCTGCACCAAGAAAGCTCGCAATAGCTTCCAGGTTGATTCTGGGAATGCCCAGCACGTGCCATTGATCCCCCTCGCTGGGGGGACTACTGGCGAGCAGCTGCGCCGGCAGCGTTCCAGGCGCGAAGATCATGCGTATTTTTTCAGCCACCGGTTCGCCGTTCTCGTCTTCAAGCACATTGGCCAGGACCACGCTTCCTCCGTCATCCAGCGGTTTCACTGGGCCAGCGAACTCGATGAAAAACTCCACATAGTTAAAGCCTGCCTTCGGGGAAGTAATGGAAACCGCGCTGGAACTGGCTTTCAGTGATACAGTCAGCTTTTCATACGAAGAAAAAGATTCGCCCGCGGTATGCGGCGTACCATCAGGCACGAATTGAAATGACTGGGGAACCGCATTGTTCCCGAATTTTGTGATGGGATGAATTTCAAAACTGTGGTCGGGATTTGCATTTCCTGCCGGCGGGACTTCCGCAAACTGAATTTGCGGCGAAGCTGAGGGATGTTCAAACCATAAACGCCAGACGCCCGTTACCGGAGTTGCCTGGCCCGTCCCTTCGACCTGATGAACAGAGCTTACAGCGGCTTGCTGGCTGGCGGCAGCAGCATTCATTACCTCTGCCACCAGAGGAAGCCCGACCGCTTGCTGTGCCCGTCCAGCCACATGAATGTCTCCATCTTTTTGCGGCGTATTCGGCTTTTTATGGGCATGGTCAACGATCAGAGAAACGTCAATGGTGGCGCGGTTTTTGTATTTCTCGACCCAGGCCCGTTTGAGCGTTACGGTGCCGGCAAAGGCACATGTGGATGCTTCCAGAAGCAAGAGACATGCAATCAGTACTTTTTTCATGCGCGTTCTCCATCGGCAGATGGCTGAGACGGATTGCTCTTGTCGCGTGGTTCATCCGTGGCCCGGCCTGCATTACGAATGTTCATAAACTTATTCAGCGTGTCGAACCAAAAAGGAGCGCCCAGGCTCAAAGCCAAAACCGTAAGTATCCAGCCTATGAAATGACTTGTCCACCAACCCGTCGATTCCCAGCAACCTGAGCTTCGACTCAGACTTTCCCAGTCAGCTTTCCATCCTGGCAGTACACTGCCGAGGGCCTGGCGCTCATCATCCGTGAGTAGCGGCTGTATGTTGACTGCCTTACTGGCTTCAGGATGCTGCGGATCGGCATATTCCACCAGCGGGACAGCCTCTCCTGACTGGCCAGCCTGAGAGCGGGCTTTGGCCGCCTCTACGACAGCACTGCGCACGGCCTGATTGGTCCACAACATTCCGGCAATGCCGAGCGTATTGGCATCGAGGGCAAGCGTAACAACAACAGCAATGCCCCAGATCCACAGACTGGTTTTGCGCTTGTACCAGCCGGAGGCCCGGTCCATAGCATCGTTATACCAGGCTTCAATCTTTTGCTGGTCTGTAGGCAAATGGCTGCGTGTGTCTGCCAGAACAGCAGAAAGAGTGGTTTTTAAATCCTTATGCACATTGTCCAATCCCTCTCGCAAGGCATTACTGTCATTTGTAGGTTTTGCGGGACCTGTAATCGTATCCATGAGGGCCAGGGCAAACCGTGCCGCAGGAATGTAGGAAGGCAGGCTGTCTTTTTCTTTCACCAAAGACTTGATAAGGGGATGATCGTAAATCTTATCTTTCATGCCCGCATCACTCACCAGCGTGTTGATCGCTTCAGCAAGCGTTTTGCCCCGCCGCTGAAACGCGCTGGCAATGGCTTCATTCACGGTTGTACAGATCAGTGACAGCAAAAGATAAATGAAGCTTAGCCCTATGGCTACTTCCAAAACAGGGAATCCAAACATAGCGATATCTCCTCGTCATGCAAATTGATATGCAAACAACATTTTTAAACGGAAACACTGGAGACTATCTGAGACAGACACTCAGAAGGGGGACAGCGGGAGATACAATAACAGGTATGATCGCGGAGTCAAGAAATTAAATCTATCCGGACACTTCTTCGTCCGCAACCATGCTTACCGCTCAGCCCGCAGTGCTCGACCGCTTCTCCAAAGTGAACGACCGGACTGAGCGGATCGAGTAGGCGTAAGCAGCGGCGCACAGACATTTCTGGTGGCGTGGCGCAGGCACTCCTGCCTGCGCTTTTGTAGCCCTGCGTAATTTGTGCTTAGCCGAAGCAGGTAGTCGCTCTAATATTGCCACGGCCATGCCGGCGCACCGCATACTTTGAATATCAGGAGGAGGCGACCATGAGCACGCAGAATAAAGACAGCCATCGCCGCCGACAAACTGGCGTTATACGAAAAATTGGTCGCGGCAAATCCTGAAGTCGAGCGGAAAGGCGCCACGCATCCTTACACTTCGCTGAATGGCCACATGTTCTCGTGCCTGCATCCGCCCGGGTCGCTGGCGCTGCGCCTTCCCGAGGAAGAGCGAGAGAAGTTTCTCAAGAAATACAAGACGGCACTGTTCGAGTCTTACGGCGTCGTCCAGAAGGAATACGTCACCGTTCCCGACAGTCTGCTGAAAAATACAAAGGAACTGCAGAAGTACTTCGCCATGAGCTGCCAATATGTCCAGGCTCTGAAACCAAAGCCGTCTAAAAAGAATGGGTGATTTGGCTGAAATAGTCTCGCTGGCTGGTACCGTGACCGTGTAATTGAGCAGGCGAACCTTTTCGAGCGAGCGGTAGGCTGTTTTAGGGCGCGACTTTTGGGTCACGCCCCGAATTCAGGTCTTACTTCGTTACAAAAAACACATCATAAGCCCAGCGGCCAGGATCACCAGAGGCGGTCTTGTCCTGGCGTTCGCGGCGTTTATCCGGGTTGACTCTGGCCCGATAACGGAACTGGTTTCCAAATTCATCCTGTCGGCGTGATTCGAAATAGCTAAGGGCTAATGCGTGTATGCCTAATTCTTCCATTGTGTGTAGTTCGTTGGGTTGGGAAATACCATCATGATTTTCGTCAATCCACAGGCGTAGCCGGGAAAAGACGGCATCTTTGTCGTCAATTACGTTGTCTCCATTTCCCCCATTTTCCGGTTTGTCATATTCGGCCAGAGCCAGAAAGCCGTTCGGATGTGCCGACAAAGGCTGCGGCGTGAAGTTGCCAAAAAGCTGCTTGCCGGTGTGAATCAGGCCATCTGCTCCAGGCAGCGCCAGAAATGCATTGCGAACCCCCTGCGCGGTCCACGCCAGCTGGATGGGATGGCCGTCACCTCGGATATCAAACACCACACCATGGGCAGCCGAAGTGAGATGAAAGCCCTCGCCCTCGGTATCGATGATGATCGGGCTGGTGTCACCGCAGGTTTGCAAAGGTGCGGGACCACTGCCGTCGCCGAAGAACTGCTCGCAGACGCCGCCATCGCCACCGATGATCGTCGCGACCTGATTATCCGGCACAGAGTTGCAAGTTGTGCTGTCAGAAAAAGAATCCTGAAACACGTTATTGGGTGGATAGGTAATTGTGGCGTTTAGGCCGTCTGACCCAGCCTTTATTGTGACCGTACCATTGCAGCCGCCGAAAATGACTGCACATTCCACGGCAGAAGCTGCAGCGGTGCCCCCGCATTTTACCGAGCTGCCAGCTGGCAAATTTGAAGCATTCGCGGTCCCCACATTCGTTTGTTTTTTCACGTCATGCTGGTTGAAAATACTGTTCAGTTTGCTATCGGCGCTCTCACCCGCATCCTGCGTAACGCTTACCTGGCAACTCACGTTGCAATTCGCAGTTCCTGACGATGTATAGTTGCAGGCGTGAGTGACCGTAATGTTGTTGTGGTGATCACCGCTGGTATGATTTGTGGTGTCGCTTCTGTTGTTTCTTGAGTCGTTGAATGGAACATTTGTACAGGACTGCCCGTAGCTAAACAGGCAGAGTATCAAAGGCAAGGCAAACAATGTGTACAGTTTCATTGTTCACCTGCCGGGCGAAAGTTAAGCTGTTTCGCAAACTCAGCAGCCACGAATTCATGAAAGGGGAGAGACAATTTCAGAAACTCGCGTGGCTTTTCCGGAGCACCTTCGTTTAAATCGCCTTTCTCCCTGTTGGGCTGGCGCAATTCACCCAGCACGACCATAAGATCAACATTTTTGGGGAACTCAGAATCCTTGTGCTCACGTTCAATCGTCTGCAGCACATGGTCCATCATCAGCGGCTCCGGCAGCTCAAGTGCTTCCCTGATGGTTTTGGCAACCATCAGATGCGTGTTCATGGAGGTCTTTCGATCGTTGATCAGGACTTGCAGTTGCTTGGAGCTGCCCTGATAGGTCTGATCGTCCCACGCGACCATGTCAATAGTCACAGTCGCACTGAAAACACGGTTGCCACCGACCTCGGTGGTAATGACACGCTCCTGCCCTGGATGTACTGGATTGCAGTTGGGATTGGAGCACGCATCGGCTCGATCAAATTTTGCCAGATACGGCCTTCGCCTGAGATCGGCGTTCCATCGGTTCGTGTAGTCAGCGGTGTCTATCAACACACAGTCACGTCTGTTGCTATCAGGATCTGTGGATTGGACGCTGATGCAATAGTGGTAGGCCGTCAGATCTCGCGGGCGGTCATTGATAAACGTCAGTTTTACCGTTTTGGTTTGCGGATCGAAGCTCGATTCCTTAATCACGATCCCTTGGATTACCTGCGCTGACACCAGATGCACAAAAACAACTGGAGCACACACGCACAACAGCACGAAAAAAAGTATTCGGCGCATTTTTGCCCACCTCCATAGGGGGGCATGGTTGAAACCGGCACCTGGCTCCTCGGTGTCGCTACAACATGGTTCTGATCTGTGCTAAATTGGCGCTCCGTAAACGGGAGCGGCTAAAGGTAATCGGTAACCGCCACAAAATCGTGGACGGGCAAAAACGTCTCAGTCCATGTATCACAGAGTTGCGACTGATGTAACGGTCGCCATCGCCCAGTGCTATCCGAAGCACTCGCGACGACACTCTGACTGCTTACTGACGATCAAAACATCAGCTGCTTAGTCCGGATGCGAGCTTTCAGCCAAGCCACAACAATAATTAAGGGGTAAGTTAATACAGCATAACACAAGCTTACTTACAGACAGCCGATCTGCAACGATTCAAGCTGCGTCCCACAAAAGCTTTCGGCTGGAGAAATTCAGTAGTTTCTCCATTAGCAGCCGCTTTTTGATTTCCCGTGATTTCATTGGTCTCAGCTTCTATCCGCACTCGGGTGAGCCATTGTGGCGATAATTTTTTGGTGGTCATTGCCGTATCTCGGACTATGCTCTGACATATGGAGGGGAATATGAGCTCAGCCCGCAACCGTGGGAGAGTCGCTGGATTCCTCTATCTGCTTCTCACTATCGCCGGCCCCGTCCGCATTATTTACATTCCAAGCAAGCTGTTCGTGCATGGCAATGCGGCGGCCACGGCCAGCAACATTGCCGCGCACGAGTTGCTCTTTCGTCTGGGTATGGTAAGTGACCTGTTTGTCGGGGTCATCGTGATCTTCGTCGCTTTGGCCCTTTACCGGTTGTTCCGGGGAGTGAATCAGAGCCTGGCCGTGCTGATGGTGATTCTGGGCGGCGTGCTGCCATCGGCCATCTACTTCTTCAATGTACTGAATGACGCTGCTGCCCTGATGCTGGTGCGCGGCGCCGATTTTCTCTCCGTCTTCGACAAACCACAGCGGGACGCACTCGCCATGTTGTTTCTCCATCTGCATGGCCGGGGATTCGTGGCTGGCGAGGTCTTCTATGGTCTGTGGCTCTTTCCTCTGGCGATACTGACTTACCGGTCGCGATTCCTGCCGCGCTTTCTGGGCGTCTGGCTGGTCCTCAATGGCCTGGCCTATTTGGCGCAGAGCTTTACCGGCTTCCTGCTGCCGCAATACGAGAACACGGTCGCGAACATCGTGTTTCCCGTACTTACCGGAGAGGTAGCCTTCATGCTGTGGCTCCTGATCCGGGGCGCGAAGCCGCCGGAGCCTGCGGCTGCCTCGGCGGCAGAGCGAGAATGAGCCTGCGTTACTTCTTTGGTATCGTGATCAGTGCCTTGGTGGCGACCCGGGGAAATCGCACTGGAAAACTGCGGGCAGTAAAAACGTCCCCTGCGGGTGCTGTGTTAATGGCCGAGACTCGTCCCTGAGGATCAGTTACTTTCCATGAAGATGCGTGGTCTTCCTGGTTGGCCAGGTACTGGATTTTCCATGCGCCCATACCATCCAGCTTGATCTCAACCACCCGGCTCTGCGAATCGTACCGGGCAGCCAGCACGAGTTGGGGTGAAGCCCCAGGCTCGGGGACCACCGAAACCGATGTCATGCGATGGCCGGCATCATATTGATAGAGGGTAACCTGTCCGTCAGCGCGGTGTACCTTCGCCAGACAGCCTGCCGCATCGTATTCGTAGGTAACGCGTTTTCCATTGCTGGCTGTTGCCGCGATGGTGCGCCGTTTGTCATCGAGTTCGAAACTGATGCCCTGGCCATCACTGGCTGTCAGCCGGCGCAGCTCCCGAAAGGGGCCGCGATCAAACTGCAGACTGTGTCCTTTTGCATCCTCATAGCTGTTCCAGTAACAGCGCTGGAGAGTGCTGGGACAGGGCAGTAAAGTTGAAATCGCGCCGTCACGATACTGGAGCTTGTAATGATCTCCATCCCAGCTGATGCGCGCACCGTAGATTCCGTCCTCGTGGCTTTCATACACCGAGGCCGGGTTAAAACCGCGGCCCTGGTCCATTCGGTTGAAAACCAGATCGATTCCATCGTCCTGGGTCAAATGCGAGACGGTCTGCAGAGTAAAACCGTCAGAATACATATAGGTGTTGTACGTATGATTGCTTCCCGCTCCGAACGTCATTAAGTCATGCTGGCCGGAGTCATAAAATCGCCTGAACTGTATGGCTGGTGTCGAATCAAGTTGCAGGTCCATACTCTTCTGGGTCACGTTGCCCCAGGCGAGGTCCGTGGAAAACAATTCATCCTGCACCGAGTGCGGCGGATTACCGTACTTACTGCATTCCGACAGCAGCGGAACATCCGGCGCGATCCTGTGAGTTTCATACGAATAAGTAAAAAAGAGACACGGATAAGGGCGTCCACGCTGTCCGAGAGCCGATTCTTCGGAGTGCAGGTCGGATTCGTAGATCTCATCCGGCCCTCCATTGGGTGTGAGCGGCGAATACATGACGCTGCTGGTATCGAAGCTTTCCGGAACGTGAAAATACAGCATGGCCACATACTTGGTGAGCATTTGCCGGGCGCTGGCCAGCCTGTACTGCGCATTGGGAGGCTGTCCCCAAAAAGCCGGATCCATGCGGTGGGTGGAAACCACGGCAAACCGGGCGGAATGAAGACTGTAGGTGAATTCCCAGCCCAGCGCCTGCGAGTAGATATCTACATCCGTGAGCGCGATCATCACCGAATCCCGCATTCTGGCTATGTCGGGATATGCAGTCGTCATGGCGGCGGTGACTTCTTCCGCTATGTACTGCCGCCGCTCCGGGAGCCAGGCCGATGATGGAAGTTGAACCGGTGGCAGCACGGTAATCTCAATGGCAAATTTTTGGCGATAGTAAGCAGCCAGCGAATCTGCAGAAATTGCCTGCGGCCCGACGGGCACGAAATAAAGTTTTCCATGAGCATGGAATTCATCAGGCCGGGCCGGAGAACCGTGCTGCACTTGCCCTGTGCGATATTGCATCTCCGAGCGCCGCGCGGACAATTGTTGCAGACGGTGGACATAGCGATACGCACCGAAGCCAAAGACACCCACCACTGCCAGCGCAAAGAGTACGGCCACTGATATCAACCACGCGGCATTCTGTTTGATCCAGGATTTACGCAGGTGAGCATCCGCAGCCGCGACGCCACAGTTGTGACAAACAGCCTGCTGCAATGACATTTCCGAACCGCAATTGAAGCAGTGCATATTGCGCAATTTTATGCGAAGTTGCGAAACAAAGTCCCGTTACTTCTTTTGTTTCGGCTTGTCCCGCCTTGGCCTTAACTCCACCTTGGTGCGGGGGCGGTTTTTGATCCAGATGGGCGTTCCGATAAAGCCGAAGGCTTTGCGAATCTGGTTGGTGAGAAAGCGCTCGTAGGAAAAGTGCAGCTTCACGTCCTTATCGGTAAACAGGATGAACGTGGGCGGCGAGGCGTGGGCCTGGGTCATGTAGAAGATCTTTACTTTTTGCCTGTGCGGCACTCCGGCGCGTTCGAAATCCACCGTCTCCAGAAAGCGGTTCATCTGCGAGGTGCCGATGCGCTTGCGCCGCTCGCGGGAAACCATCTCCAGGGTCTGCAATAGCTTGTCCAGGTTCTTTGCCTGGCTCGCGGTCACGAATACGATGGGCGCGTAATCGAGAAATTTCAGGTTATGGCGGACCTGCTCTTCATACACGATGCGGTCGGCCGGGGGCTTGCCGTCCTGGCGGTGGGTAGTTACCAGGTCCCATTTGTTCACCACGATGATCACCGAGCGTCCGCTTTCGTGCGCGTAGCCGCCCACGTTGGCGTCGAGCGCGTTCACGCCCTCGGTGGCATCGATTACCAGCAGGGCCACGTCGGCGGCTTCCAGATGCTTGCGCGCCATCACCACCGAAAGTTTTTCCGCCATGAGCCGGGTCTTGCCCTTGCGGCGAATGCCGGCGGTATCGATAAAGCGGTAGATATTACCGTTTTTCTCGATCAGCTCATCCACCGCGTCGCGGGTGGTCCCGGCAATGGGCGAGACAATCGCTCTGGAGGTTCCGGTCAGCGCATTGAGCAGGGTGGATTTGCCCACGTTGGGATGGCCAATGATGGCGACTTTGGTTTCCAGTGGCGCGGCTGGAGCAATGGATTTCTCCGCTTCAGGGTCGTCGCCGTCCGTGGCGACCTGGTCATCATCTTTATCTTTATTAGTATGAGTGGTCGCGGCTGGCGCGGTATGCACTTCGCAGACCGGCACGACCTCAAGCACGGCTTCCAGCAGTTCGGCCGTGCCGGTGCCGTGCTCGGCGGAAACGGGCAAGAGATTCTCGATGCCCAGCGTGCGGAAGTTTTCCGCCTCGGCTTCCTGCTTCACGGAATCCACTTTATTCACGGCGAGAAACAGCGGCTTTCCCAGCCGGCGCAACAGGCGTGCCAGTTCCAGGTCGGGCGAGGCCAGTTCGGTGCGGCAGTCCACCACCATCACAATGGCGTCGGCTTCTTCGAGAGCGACACGCGCCTGGCGAAAAATTTCCGAGGGGATCAGCTCTTTTTCATCGGGGATGATTCCGCCGGTGTCCACCACGCGCAGGCGGCGGTTGTTCCACACGGCTTCGCTGTACAGGCGGTCGCGGGTGATGCCAGGTTCATCGCCGACAATGGCGCGGCGCGAGCCAATCATACGGTTAAACAGGGTGGACTTGCCCACATTGGGCCGGCCAACAATGGCCAGCAGCGGTACGCGAGTTTTAGTTAATTGTTCAGTCAAGGTGCGGACCTCCATTTTCTAATTCGTTGGTTGTCAATTTTTGGGCTTCTCCAGCTATTATAAAGAGACGCTTCGCCGTGTCTTCGTCTCTACATCCCGAAACCGCCGCTCGCAGTACGTTCCCCACGCTGTACCAGTTCTTTGCTCCGAACGGAATGCTCAGCCAGGCGCACCCCAATTACGAATTTCGCCGCGGCCAGTTGCAGATGGCGGAAGCCGTGGAGCAGGCCCTGGAAGAGCGCCGGCATTTGATCGTCGAGGCTGGGACCGGCACGGGAAAAACCCTGGCCTATCTGCTGCCGGTCATTCGCAGCGGTAAACGGGTGATTATTTCCACCGGCACCAAAAACCTGCAGGAGCAGCTCTTCTTTAAGGATATCCCATTCCTCGAGCAGCACCTGGGCAAGCTGCGGGTTTGTTACATGAAAGGCCGCAATAATTATCTGTGCCGGCAAAAGCTTTATGACCTTACCGACCAGCCGGTGCTCAGCGGCCTGGAAGAAATCGAGCACTACCGGCAGATCGCGGAGTGGGAGCGCGAGACCGAAACCGGCGATCGCGCCGAGCTTTCCGGATTGCCGGAAAACAATCAGCTGTGGCAGAAGCTCGACGCTCGTACCGACCGCTGCACCGGCCAAAAGTGCAAACAGTGGGAGCGCTGCTTTATTACCGAGATGCATCGCCGGGCGGTCGAAAGCGACATCATCATCGTCAACCATCATCTGTTTTTTGCCGACCTGGCGCTGCGGCAAACCGGCATACCGGAAGCGGGGATCCTGCCGGAATTCTCCGCCGTAATCTTTGACGAGGCGCACGACCTCGAAGACGTGGCCAGCAGTTATTTCGGCGTGAGCGTGAGCAATCTGCGCTTTGAAGAGCTGGCGCGCGATATTGAAAGCACTCTGCAGCACAAACAAGCCATGTCGGCCACGCTGCATCAGGCGCTGGCGCGGGTGCGCGAGCGGTCGAGATTTTTCTTTGGCCTGCTGCCCGTGGGTGAAGGCCGCTTTGCCTTCCGCGGCCGCGAGGCGTTCCTTAAAAAACATGGCGAGGAATACGCCGGACTCATGCAGACGCTCGACCGAGTGTTTTCCGAGATGGAGCTGCTGCCGCAAAAGCCGGATGAAGTCTTTGGCTTTGCCCGCCGCATACGCGAATTGCGCACCCAGCTTGCATTCATCATGGAAGCGCAGGACAAGAACACGGTCTTCTGGATCGAGTGGCGCGGCGAGGGGCGCAAAACGCGCACCGGGCAGACGCATGTGATTCTGCAGGCCACGCCCATCGACGTTTCGCAAATTCTGAAGCAGGCGCTGTTTGAAAACGTGGAGAGCGCCGTGCTCACCTCGGCTACGCTGGCCGTGGCCGGACCGCCGGAGCGCGGCAGCTTCGACTATGTCCGCCAGCGCGTGGGCCTCGACCATGCGCGGGAGATGGTAGTGCCTTCGCACTTCGATTATGCGAAGCAGGCGATCCTCTATGTTCCGCCGGACATGCCTGAACCCCGCTCCCCGGCCTTTGGCCGCGCCGCCGCCGAGAAAATTCGCCGCCTGCTGGAGATCACCCAGGGTCGCGCCTTTTGCCTGTTTACCAGCTACGCGCAAATGCACGATATCCATGACCGTTTGCTGGGCGAGCTGCCGTATCCCATGCTGTTGCAGGGGAGCGCGCCCAAAAACGCGCTGCTTGAAGAATTCCGGCTGACGCCGGGCGCGGTGCTGTTCGCCACGTCGTCATTTTGGCAGGGCGTGGACGTGCAGGGCGAGCAGTTGAGCTGCGTGATCATTGATCGCCTGCCCTTCGCCGTCCCCAATGATCCGGTGGTGGGGGCACGCATTCGCGCCATTGACGATGCGGGCGGCAATGCGTTCTTCGAATATCAGGTGCCTTCGGCAGTGATCGCGCTCAAGCAGGGCTTCGGACGCCTGATCCGCTCCATGAAAGATCGCGGCGTGCTGGCCCTGCTGGACAATCGCCTGCTCAAACAGCGCTATGGCCGCGTCTTTATCGACAGCCTGCCGGCCTACAAGAAGACCAAAGACCTGGCGGACGTAGAACAGTTTTTTGTTGGGTAAAGCGTTACCGCGTGGAAAGAGCGTTCACGTTAGTGGTGGTGATGGTGGTGCGCGCTCACCGGGATCACGCAGCCGTGCGCAATCTCGCACACCACGTTTTCAAACTGAATGGTGGTGTGGTGGATATGGAAGCGCGTGGCCAGCACGTCCTTCACTTCGCGCAGGATGGCTTCGCTCTCCGAGGGCGGAATGTCGGCGATGCCAATGTGGCAGGAGAGGGCGTGCGTCTCCGAGCCCAGGCTCCACACATGCACGTCATGGACATCGTTCACACCGTCGATGGCCGTGAGCACATCCGTAATGTGTTCGGCGGAGATACCGCGTGGCGTGCCTTCGAGAAGAATGTTCAGCGTCTCGCGAATGATGCCGGAGGAAGACCAGAGGATCAAACCGCCAATGCCGAGGGAGAGCGCGGGATCAATCCAGCTCTTGCCGGTGAGCATGATGGCCCAGCCGCCCGCGATTACGGCGGCGGTGGAAAGCGTGTCCCCCATCTGATGGATGAAGGCGCTGCGCAGGTTCACGTCATGCGCGGTGCGAAACAAAAGCCACGAGATCACGCCATTCATCACGACTCCGACAGCCGCCACCCAGATCATGATTTGGGGCTGGACGGCCACCGGCTTTTCCAGGCGGGCCAGGGCTTCGTAAAAAATGTAAAACGCGATCAGCACCAGGGTGAGCGCGTTGATGAAGGCAGCCAGCACGCCGGCGCGATGATACCCGAAAGTCTTGGTGGCGCTCGGCGGACGCGTCTGAATGAAAACCGCCACCCATGAGAGCAGAAGCGCCAGCAGGTCGGTCACGTTGTGTCCGGCTTCGGAGAGCAGCGCCAGGCTGTGGGCGCGAAGTCCGGCAATCAGCGTGATGAGGACGTAGAGAAAAGTCACAGCCAGGGAATAGCGCAGGACTCGGGCGCTGTGTCCGGAGTGGGCGTGACTGTGCATAGGTAAAGTTTAACGCCAGCTTCGCCGATTTCCAGGCAGACTTTGGCGCTGTTCCGCGCCTGGAGACAGTCAACCCGGCAAAGGCCGGATGCATCTGCATGGCTTAAGGGAGAGGATATATGAAAAACCCATGGTACGTACTGGTCCCTGCGCTGGCCATTGCCTTTACCCTGGCGGCAGCATCTCGTGCGCAGTCAGCTCCGAGCCAGCAGCAAAATGCGCCGACCCAGACGACTCCTCCCATTACTTCCAGCACGCCCAGCAACCAGGGGGGAACAGGCAGCCAGACGCAGTCAGGCACGCCCGCGGCCAATCCGCAGCCAGCCCCGGCCATGCAGAATCCCGCGCAACCGGAAGCCGAGCCGCCGGCAACTCCGGCCATGAACAACGCCGATCTGCAGATGCAGATACAAACCGCGCTGCAAAAAGAGCCGACTCTGGCCAGTGACAATGTGAACGTGGCGATTGCCGACGATACCATCACGATGACCGGCAATGTCGCCAGCAGCAAGGAAAAACAAACCGCAACGCGGATCGCGCAATCCTATGCGGGAAACAAAAAGGTGGTCAGCCATCTGGTGATTTCCGGCCACGGCAGCGACCCGGCAAAGCCGGGAAGCACTCCGGACCACGAAAAACCGCAGAGATAAGGATCAGTCGAGTTCCGGAACTTCGCGCAGCCGGTTGGCTTCATAGTTTTCGCGGGCCTTCATCAGCCGGCGCACTTCTTCGCGCGGCATGGCTGTGGCGCCGCCGAGCTGCCGGGCCACGAGCACGATCTTCGCGTAGTGCTCCACGGTTTCCATCTTCATATAAGCGCTGAGCAGATCGTGTCCGCAGGTGACCACGCCATGCCGGGCCATGAGGATGGCGTCGTGTTGGGGAACAAGCGGCTCGAGCGCGGCAGCGAGTTCGGGAGTGCCGGGCGAACCATAGCGGGCGAGAGGAATACTGCCACAGGTGACAATTATTTCGGCCACCAGCGGTTCGTCGAGCGCGATTTCAGCGGCGGCAAAGCCGGTGGCGGTGGGCGGATGAGCGTGGACCACGGCGCGTATATCAGGCCGCAGGCGATAGAACAGCAGATGCATGCCCAGTTCGGTGGAGGGCCGTCTCTCTCCGCCGACCTGCTCGCCGGACAGGTTGACCAGCACCAGATCTTCCGGCTCCATCATGCCTTTGGAAACAGATGTGGGCGTGCACAGGACCAAATCCTGGCGCAGGCGCACGGAAATATTGCCGTCACACGCGGCCACGAGTCCATGCTGATGCAGCATGTTCCCGATGCGGCAAATCTCGCGCCGCAGACAATCTTCGTTTGCAGTCAACATACGCCTTTCCACAACTCCGTCGCGACCAGGGGCGTTCCGCCGCTCTGCCAAAATTATGCAAGGGGGAGAACAAATATAATCCAAAAAGTGCTGGTTTCCGACTTTGATTTTTATCTTCCCGAGGAGCTGATCGCTCAGGCCCCGCTGCCCCGCCGCGACGCCTCCCGTATGCTGCGTCTGGAACGGCATTCGGGCACGTTCGCAGATCGTAAGTTCACGGATTTTACAGCTTTGATCCGCTCGGATGATCTGGTGGTTGTCAACAACAGCCGAGTTTTCCCCGCGCGCTTGTTTGGCCGGCGCGCCGGACTAAAGGCGCAGGCGATCAGTCCGCACAACCCTGCGGCCAAAGAGTTTTTGCAGGGGCGGGTGGAGGTGCTGCTCACCCGCCAGACGGCGGAATTTGAATGGCAGGCTCTGGTGAAGCCGGGGCGCAAGATTGGCGTGGGCGAGCGGCTGTGGTTCGGCGAGCATTCCGAACTACAAGCCGAACTCGAGGCCGAGGTTACAAGTCGCGGCGATTTCGGCGAACGCACACTGCGCTTTACTCCGGTCGCCGACTTTTTTGCCACGGTGGAAAAGCTCGGCCACATCCCTCTTCCGCCATACATCAGCCGCGAAGACTCAAGCGCCGACCGCGAACGCTACCAGACGGTCTATGCGCAGACCAGGGGAAGCGTCGCCGCGCCCACGGCGGGTCTGCACTTCACGCCGGAAGTCCTGGACGGCATCCGGCAGCGCGGGGTAGAGATTGCCGAAGTCACGCTGCACGTTGGCCTGGGGACGTTTCAGCCTGTCCGGTCGGAAAAGGTGGAAGAACACAGGCTGCACCGCGAGCCGTACAGCATCTCCGAGGCAACGGCCAGCCTGATCAATCAGGCTTTGGACAATAAACGACGGGTGATTGCCGTGGGCACCACCACGGTGCGTACTCTCGAATACGCCGTTGGTCTGGGCCATGGGCGTATTCAGCCAGGGCGGGGCGAGGCGGAGATCTTTATTTATCCTGGCTTTCGGTTTCAGGTGACCGGCGCGCTGCTCACCAATTTTCACCTGCCGCAATCCACGCTGCTGATGCTGGTCTCCGCCTTCGCCGGACGCGAGAACGTGCTCCGGGCCTATGAACATGCGGTGCGGGAGAAATACAGGTTCTTTTCTTATGGGGACTGCATGTTGGTGGAGTGAGTTTCAATGGAATGCGTTTCAGGGCCTGAATTATGCTCCACGGCTGTCATTCTGAGGGACCGTTCTTTGGTCCCGAAGAATCCCGAGAATGTAGTGCACTATTAAGAGTTCTTATTGCCCGCCAGCTGCTTATTCTGAATATTTCTTTTTTAGTTCTTGCAATTGAGTATCTGCCTGCTCCCATTCCTGCGCCAGCTTAGCTGCTTCAGTTTTCACGGGTGTACGAACTGGGCAAGGAACCGGACTACGAAGAGCTGCTGGCGGAAGTGGCCAGGCTGGAGTGAGTGCCTGCTCATGCATGACTGGGCGCTTATTTTGCAATCTTAAAACTGTTGCCCAGTGTTATAGTGGTGCTAATCATGGCCAAACATACTATCCATATTTCGGAGTTAGAGGCGGCCAGTAATTTTGCCGCTCTTTTGGCCCGAGTGCGCGCCGGTGTGGAAGTGGTGATTGAGCACGATTCGCAACCGGTGGCGGTGGTCCACCCCGCTGCTCCGGTAAGCCGAACGATTTCGGAATGCATTGCGCTGCTGCCGGAGGACTCCACGGCCATTATCGATGCTGATTTTGCCGGCGATGTCGAAGCCGCAGTCGAGAGCCATCGTGAAGCGCTGGACTCCTCTGCATGGGAGTAATCCTTGATTCCAGCATTCTTATCACTGCCGAGCGACAGGGCAATAATGCGCGGCAGATGCTGGCAGCGATTTCGTCCAGGCTGGGAAATACAGAAATTGCTCTCTCCGTGCTGACGTTGCTGGAACTGGCTCATGGTGCAGCGCGTGCCGATACTGCTAAAAGAAAAGCCAGCCGCGAGCAGTTCATTCAGGAATTACTCATGGCGTTGCCGGTTCCTCCCGTCACAGCAGCGATAGCCTTGCGTACAGGGCAGATTGACGGCTTGAACCAGGCCAGAGGAGTGCGGCTTTCATTGGCCGATCTGCTGATTGGTGTGACTGCCCTGGAGCTTGGATATGGCGTGGCCACGCGTAATGTCCGCCACTTTCGCATGATCTCAGACCTTTCCGTGGTGGAGCTGTAACAGCTCCATTTCTAACCAGGCGCTTGCGGCAGACTTCCGGCAGCGGGTGAAAATTCCTGTGCTGATGACGCGACCGGAAAATATATTTGTTGAGGCACGTTATTCTGGCAATGAACTGTCTTGTTTCGGTCGCTAGACGTCTGACTGCTGCATCCTTGTATCCCACCCTTCGCAAAAACCGCGAAGGATGGGCCACCCAGCGGGAGTTACCAATAACCTCTACCGGCGAGTCTTGCAGCATAAACATAAAGAAACACCTGGATTCACCAGCCGCTATGGCGTGGACCGCCTGGTTTACTACGAGAGATTCGCTGATGTACGGGTTGCCATTCGCCGGGAAAAGGAAATTAAAGGGTGGACAAGGAAGAAGAAGGTCGCGCTCTTTGAAGGCATGAATCCGAAGTGGGAGAACCTGGCTGAGGGTTGGGGAGAGGTAGTGCCGCCGCCGGCGTGGTCGCTGGATTCTTCGGGACCGAAGGGCGGCCCCGAAGAATGACAGGAGGCAAAGAGTCTTTCCCCGGCCAACACTGTTAACGAATACCGTTAACTTTTGACCAGTGGAACCAATTCAGTCAGTTTGCTGAGGATGCGGTCGGGCTGCACGCCCAGTTCGTCCACGGGGGCGTTGCCGCGATTGATCCAGAAGACAGTGAGGCCAAACGCTTTTGCGCCGAGGGCGTCCCAGCAGTTGGAGGAGACAAAGCCGATGTCGCGGCGGTCCTTGATTTTGAATTTATCAACCGCCAGTTGATACACCCGGGGGCTGGGTTTAAAGACGCCCGCTTCCTCGACGCTGATGATGTGCCTGAGCAGGCTGTGGATGCCGGAATTTTTGGCCACGGCCTGCAGCATTTGGGGTGAACCGTTGGAGAGGATGGCTAGCGGCAGCGGCGCCAGGCCTTCGAGCGCGGGCCGGACGTCGGGAAACGCGGTCAAATGATTGTACGTCTGCATGAGCTGGTCGCGCTGGGCCGGGGGGCATTCGAGGTTTAGCGCCTTGCAGGAGTAATCGAGCGCCTCCTGGGTCACCTGCCAGAAGTCTACGTGCTTGTCCATGAGGCTGCGCAGCCAGGTGTAGTCGATCTGTTTGGTGCGCCACAGCTGGCTCAGCTCTTTGCCTTTTCCGGGAAACAGTTGCTCGCCAAGAGATGCGACCGAATATACATCGAACAATGTTCCATAAGAGTCAAAAACCAGGGCCTTGAGGGCGGAAAACGACCTGACGCCAGTCTCTGACTGGTTAGCCCCGGTGGCCGGGCCAGCCAGCAGTGTTTCGGAGAATCCCTGGGGCGCCAATGCGGTTACGGCCGTCCCAGCGGCCAGAAAACGTACAAAATTACGGCGATCCAATGACATGCTTACCTCTTTCCATTTGTCGATTTGCACATGTTCGATTCCAGGGACGATAAATTGTTACAGGGACGATGCAGCGGCAGTCACGGTAAAACTCAGGTTAGCCTCTCGTCAAAAAGCGCGAGTCTGTTGCGTACAGCGCAATTGGCGCTCAGCAGTCAGCGATCAGCCAATGCAACAGCCTTTGACCGCCTTGCTACTTCCATAGCGCCGAGGCCAACGCCGATTCGAAATGACAAAATTTGTCGGCCCTGCACTCTTGATTATTCGCTTTTTATTTGCTACATTGAATACCATCGCCGCAGCCGGTTTTCCCCGGTGGCGGCGTTTGGCTTTTCAGGAGGAATTGCCCTGCGGCATGAGTTGGATTCAAGGTTAAAGGGCTGGGTGGCTATTGGGTCGAATTGAGCTAAGCCGTTTATTTTCCTAATTGACGCCTGGGGAGGGGGTATCCCTATGGGTGGTACAGACTGGGCAGATGGCTGACAGAATAGACCGGGAGGATGCCTGACAAACACACGGCAGGGCGATGACAGAGCTGGCGGAATGAGTGACAGGGAAGCATCTTCGTACCGGAACGCGAGTGACGCCGTAGCGGAGGCGCGGTATGCCTATTACTGGCGGTGCCTGAGGTTTCGCCGCAATGGTGTGCAGTGCAAGGCCCCGGCGGTGAAGGGCCAGGCCCTTTGTTACAAACATGCCGCGCAGGCAGAGGCCGCCGCGCGGCGCGAGGCAGCGATGAAGAGTCTGGGCATTCCCAGCCGTATTGCCAGCGCACGCGGCCTGCAGGCTGCGATCTCGCGGATTGCCCAGGCACTGGTGGATGGCCGTCTGGACGTAAAGGCGGGGGCAATGATGCTGGGGAAGATTCGGGCGGCGGCAGCGGGCTTACAGACCGGGGCGCTTACCACTGATTTACACAAATGAACACTGATTTAAGAAGGTACGGGCCGGGCAAATGGCTACAAAACCCCTTACCGCAGATTTACGCGGATGAACGCGGACAAAACCAGGCACAGGCAAGAGTGCCTGTGCTCCACGGCCGGGGGCGGCTGTGCCACATCAGCATGGTGTCACACTAGCATAGTTGAAATTGATATTCATGTTAGCGATCAGGACATCGATTAAGACAAGGATGGCGATTTGAGCACAAACGGCAAGGCATCACACTCAGGCCGGGTTTATCTGATGGACGCGATGTCGTTCATTTTTCGCGCGTATCACGCGATGACGCGGCAGCGGCCGATGTCCACGAAGACCGGCATTCCCACGGCGGCCATCTATGTGTTCGTGAACATGCTGCGCAAGCTGCGGGCGGATTTCAATCCGGAATACCTGGCTGCGGTGTTTGACGTGGCCGGCCCTACGTTTCGCGATGAGCAGGCCAAAGCGGTTACGTCGGTAAAGAAGTTCGATATCAAAACCCAGACCTTTCAGGAAACCGCCTACCACGGCTACAAAGCCAACCGGGCGGAGATGCCGCAGGACCTGGCGCAGCAGGTGCCTTATATCCGGCGGGCGCTGGAGGCTTACCGCATTCCCATTCTGGAGTTGCCGGGCTTTGAGGCCGACGATGTGATCGGCACGCTGGCGCGCAAGGCGGCGGAGCAGAGCTATGAGGTCTTTGTGGTGTCGAGTGACAAGGACATGCTGCAGCTGGTGAACGACAAGGTCTGCGTGCTGAATCCACCCAAGGACAATCTGATCTGCGACGCGGCCAAAGTCGAAGAGCTTTTGGGCGTGCGTCCGGAACAGGTGATTGACGTGATGGCGCTGCGCGGCGACTCGATTGACAACATTCCAGGCGCGCCGGGGATTGGCGACAAAGGCTCGGTCGAGCTGATCAAGCGCTTTGGCACGCTCGAAAACACGCTGGAACACGCGGCGGAGGTGGAGCGCAAGACCTATCGCGAGTCGCTGCTCAACAACAAAGAGACCATTCTGTGGAGCAAGCAGCTGGTGACCATCGATCAAAATGCCGGCATTGAGCTGGACCTGAAGCAGATGATCACCGGCGAGCCGGATACCGACGCGCTGCGCGCACTTTTTGCCGAACTTGAATTTACCACGCTGCTCAAAGAGCCGGCGCCGGCGCAGGAAGTGCATGAGACGGAGTATCGCGAGCTCAAGTCGGCGGAAGAACTCAAAGCGCTCGAAAGCGCGCAGTCGCCTTTGGCGATTGCCTTCGATTTCGCTGCCGCTGCAAAAGCCAATGGAGCAGAAGAAGAGCAGGAAGAGGTCCGGGAACAGAAATCAGGAAATTTGTTTTCTCCGCCAGAAGAGGCCAGCAAGGAAAAAACTGACAAGCCGCTGCAGGTGGGGCTTTCTTCTGGGCCAGGCAAGGCGTTTACGGCGTCACTCGATGGTGACCAACTCAGCGCCGAGGTAAAGCGCATGGTCGCCGATCCGCAGATTCCCAAGGCGGTCCACGATTACAAAGCGGCGCTGCGCGAGCTGGCGGCGCACGGAGTGGCTTTGGCCGGGGTGCGCGATGAGCCCATGCTCTACTCCTATCTGATCAATCCCACTTACAGCAACCACTCGCTGGGCGAGATTGCCGTGCGCAGCTTCAACCTGAAGCTTTCCAGTTCGCTGGCAGAGTCGGCAGATGTTACCGGACGGGCTTCCGCCGTGTTACGGCAGGAGGTTGAAAGCGCCGGACTGCTCGAGCTTTATGAGCGCATTGACCTGCCGCTGGTTCCGGTGCTGGCGCGTATGGAAGAGGCCGGAGTACGAATCAACACGGAGATACTGCATGAACTCTCGGTCCGTTTGGACGGTGAGTGCGCGGTGAAGGCCCGCGAGATCCATGAAAGATCCGGCGTGGAGTTCAACATCAATTCGCCCAAACAACTGGGCGATGTCCTGTTCAACAAGCTGAATCTGCCCAGGCCGGTGAAGTACGGCAAAGGCAAAACCATCTCGACCGCGGTGGACGTGCTGGAAGAGCTTTCCGAAAGCCATGAGGTTCCTCGGCTGGTGCTCGAATACCGCCAGCTGGCAAAACTCAAAAGCACTTACGTAGACGCGCTGCCGGCGCTGCTGAACCCCGCCACCCTGCGCCTGCATACCACCTTCAACCAGACGGGCACAGCCACCGGACGGCTCTCTTCCACCAGTCCCAACCTGCAAAACATTCCGATTCGCACCGAACTGGGCCGGGAGATACGCGCGGCCTTTGTAGCGGCTCCGGGCTGCGTGCTGCTCTCCGCCGATTATTCGCAGATCGAGCTGCGGCTGCTGGCGCACTTTTCTGAAGATCCGCTGCTGGTCGAGGCATTTCGCCGGGGTGATGACATTCATTCGCTCACCGCGTCGCAGGTGTTTGGCGTTCCCCAGGAGATGGTGGATGCGGAGCACCGCAGGCGGGCGAAGGCTGTCAACTTTGGCATTGTGTATGGTCTTTCGCCGTTCGGTCTCTCGCAGCAACTGGGGATTGAACAGAAAGAGGCCAAAAAGTTCATTGACGCATACTTTGAGAAATACCAGGGCGTGCGCAAATTTATCGACCAAACTCTCGAAGAGACGCGGCGCGAGCAAAAAGTGCGAACGCTGTTTGGCCGCGTGCGTCCTATTCCCGATATCAACAGCAAGAACGCCAACATGCGCGGCTTTGCCGAGCGCACGGCGGTCAACACACCGCTGCAGGGCACGGCCGCCGATCTGATCAAACTGGCCATGATCCGCATTGATGAAGAGCTGCGAACGCGCAAGCTGAAATCCCGCATGTTACTCCAGGTACATGATGACCTGCTGTTTGAAGTTCCCGAAGCGGAGATTGATACCATGCACGCTCTGGTGCGGGAGAACATGGAGAATGTTTATTCGCTGAAAGTACCGCTGCTGGTGGAGGCTGGTTCGGGGCCAAACTGGCGGGACGCGAAGTGAGGAGACGCTTTGTGCAAATGAAAGAAACGCCCTCCCGTTGTTTGCGGGAGGGCCGATTCCTTAATTTCCGCCTTCTTTCTTTTCTTTGTCGTCAGTGTCGCCGAAGGGCCAGATTCCGGCGGCTTTCAGCATGATGTCCTGCTTTTTCTCTTTCAGCATTTTGGCGGTCTGCTCCGCTGGCCACGGAGTTGCCAGACGGTCAGGTCGATCGGCAATCCAGAATGCCGTGAGCGCCATGACGGTGGTATCGCGCGTGAGGATGTCGCGATCAACTTTATCGAGCGTATCCACCGCCGAGTGATGCGTATAGCGATATTCGGGAGAATCCTGGTCCATGTTGATCCCTGGCAATCCGGCCAGAATGAATGGTCCGCAGTCCGTGCCGAAAACAACGCCATCGCCCACGGCAAGTTTGCCAAAGGCCTGTATGGAATCGGCGAATGGCTGCACCGCGCTAATCAGATCTTTGTGACCGCCAAGGTCGAGCCGGATGACCGGTCCCTGGCCGTTATCGAGCACCAGCGCCGCAACATGGTTGGCGATTTCAGACTTATGCGTGTTGACGTAAGCAAACGAGCCCAGCAGCCCCTGCTCTTCGCCGGTAAAGAGCACGAAGCGAATGGTGCGCTTCGGCTTCAGGCCAGAGGAGAGAATGGCCTCGGCAGCGCCCAAAGTTGTGGCCACGCCAGTGCCGTCATCGGTAGTGCCCTGCGCGAGGTCCCAGGAATCAAGATGTCCGCCGACCACGATGACCTGCTCCGGATACTGGCTGCCGCGAATTTCGCCCACCACATTGGCCGAATCCACCGGGCTGCTGGTGACTTCATTCTGCACATTGATCTTCATGCGCACGGTTTGCCCGTGGTCGAGAAAGCGCTCCAGCTGATGCTGGTCTTCCGCGACCATGCTTACGACCGGAATGTCATAGTAAGCGTTGTATCCCAGAACGCCGGTGTGGGTGATGTGCATGCCCGCCGCTGCGGCGCCGCCCTGCCCGCCGATGACCGCCACCGCATGAGCGGAATAAGCGGCTTTGAGGAACTCACCAAACGCGGTAAAGGCGCTCGCGCCCCCGGCTGGCAGCGGATCGCCCTTTTTCACAATGAGCAGTATCTTTCCCGACCATTGCGAGGCGTTTTCTTTGGTCTCTTTTTGCATCTGGTTGATGTTGACGGCGACAACTTCCGCTTCAGCGCCAGCTTTTGGCGTGGAGCCAACCCAGCCCATGGAATCGACGATCAGCGAACGATGCAGCGGCGCCACCAGATCGGCGCTGGCGGAAATGCGCTTCCATCCCCGCGATATCTGCCATTTCTCCGCGCGGACATTTTCGAGGCCTATGGCTTTCATCTTTGCCACGCCCCAGTCAATGGCCCTTTGCGCTTCGGGCGAGCCGGTCACGCGTCCGCCAATCTGGTCACTCAGCTCTTCCAGATAGTCGAAGGCGTGGCTGTTCATCATGCCCTGGCCGGCAATGGAGGTAAGAGGCTTCAGTGTGCCGTCGGCAGACGGGGCTGGCGGCGTGGCTGCCTCACCGGCGAAAAGCAGCGCCGAAGAAGCTAAAAGGAAGAGTGCAAGACAACGAATCATGCCTGGATACGGGCTGGTCATAGAGAAATCCTGAAGTGAAGGAATTCGGACGGAGGCTGATTGTAACAAAATGCAGGGTCCGGCACACCGCAAGTTTTTAGGCTCCAAGCGCTTTTTGAATTGCCGCGCCAATGGCGTTCGCGTGCCGGTGGATGGTCTCTTCCGACGCAGCTTCCACCATCACGCGGGCCAGGGTTTCCGTACCCGAGTAGCGCACATTGACCCGGCCATTGCCATCCAGCTCTTTTTCCGCCGCGCCGATTGCCGTGAGCACTTCCGGCAATTGATCGAGCGGCCGCTTTTCCCGCACCCGGATGTTTTTGATGATTTGCGGAAAAACTTTCAGTCCCGTAACCAGATCGCAGAGCGGCTTGCCGCCTCGGGCGAGCACTTCCAATACGTGTATGGCGGTGAGCAGGCCATCCCCCGTGGTGGATTCGCGCGAAAAAATAATGTGTCCGGACTGCTCGCCGCCCAGCACGGCGCCGTGCTTCTTCATCTCCTCGAGCACATACTTGTCGCCGACCGGTGCACGCAGCATTTTGATGCCGGCTTCGCGCAGTGCGATCTCGAGTCCCATGTTCGACATAGTGGTGGCAACAACAGTGTCGCCCGCAAGCTGGCCCTGCTCTTTAAGTTGGCGCGCCAAAAGCAGCATTACAGCGTCACCATTCACCACCTGTCCGCGATGGTCGGTGAAAAGAGCGCGGTCGGCGTCGCCATCCAGGCAGATACCGAAATCAGCCTTGCGCGCCAGCACTTCCGCGGCCACGGTTTCCGGATGCAGCGCGCCGCATGTTTCGTTGATGTTGCGCCCATTGGGGGAGCTGTGAATGATGTACGCCTGCAGTCCGCAACCGGCAAAGATCTTTGCTGCCAGCGCGCTCGCGGCCCCATTGGCGCAGTCAATCACCGCATGGAGACGCTCCGCGCCGGGAATGGGATGGGCAAGCGACTGCACGTAGGCCTGGCGCAGGTGCTCATCACCAGGAATCGAAAAACCGCTGGGAATGGCGGGTGTAAACGCATGATGTTCTTTGAGCAGAGCAAAGATTTCAGTTTCAATCTCCAGCTCGATTTTGTCCGCCAGCTTGTAGCCATCACTGCCAAAAACTTTAATGCCATTGTCCTGCCAGGGATTGTGCGACGCGGAGACCACGACACCAGCGGAAAAGCCCAGCGTGCGGGTGAGATAAGCGATTCCCGGCGTGGTAATCACTCCGGCGCTTTCCACATGGACGCCGGAATCGCGCAGCCCCCCGGAAAGCACGTCGGCGATCCACGCGCTGGATTCGCGCGTGTCCTGGCCAATTACGATGCGGCGCTGCTCCGGAGGAACATGGTCGCCCAGAGCGCGGCCAATGGCATAAACAGTTTTCTTATCGAGCGGGAATTCACCGGCAACGCCGCGAATGCCGTCAGTCCCAAAAAGTTTTCGCAATACCTCAGCTCCTCATTACAGGCGAACTCAATATTTTACTCAGGCTTGAGCACCTCTGCGGTAAATGTGCCATGGGAAACGCGGGCAGAGATCCTGTCACCTTGTTTCAGATGCTCGGAATCCTTGACCAGAGCGCCGCTGGCATCAAAAATCAACGCATATCCGCGATCAAGAATCTTTACCGGCGAAAGCGCCTGGAGCCTGGCCTCATGCTGATCCAGAATGCTTTTCTGTCGCAAAAGCCGCGCGTGCACTGCGCGCACCAGCGTTTCTGTTGCAGCATCAAGCCGGGTGCGGTTCAGCACCAGCGAGCTACGGAAGTCGAAGTGCCGCACACGCGCCGATGCCAATTCCAGACGCTGTCCATACTCATGGAGGGTGCGCTGAAAAGCCGAAGCCAGACGATAAATGCACTCATCCAGACGCTGGGCGCGCCGGGCAAGCAGGTCCTGCATGCGCGCAAACGCGCCGTGCCGCGCCAGATCGTCAAGCTGCGATTTGGCCATGAGCAACCGGTAACGGGCGGCGCGGGCCAGTCTCTGATGCAGATGCGTGAGGTGCTCAGCCAGTTTGTGTTTGGATTCCACCACCATCTCCGCCGCGGCGGAAGGCGTGGGCGCGCGCAGATCGGAAACAAAATCGGCGATGGTGAAATCGGTTTCGTGGCCAATGGCCGAGATGACGGGAAGCCCCGAAGCGGCAATGGTGCGGGCCAGGGCTTCGTCATTGAAGGCCGCCAGATCTTCAATCGAGCCGCCGCCGCGCGCCAGAATAATAACGTCAACATTTCCGGCCTGATTGAAATACTTCACGCCGGCGGCGACCTCCGCCGCGGCCGATTCACCCTGCACCTGCGCGGGATAAATCAGTATGCCCAGGCTTTCATGCCGGCGGGCGAGCACATGCAGCATGTCCTGCAGGGCGGCCCCGCGCGGCGAAGTCACAATGCCAATGCGACGCGGCAGCAGCGGCACCGGTTTTTTGCGCGACTGCTCAAAAAGTCCTTCGGCGGCCAGTTTGTTCCGGAGCTGTTCAAACGCAACCTGCAGTGCGCCCGCGCCCAAAGGCTCCAGAAATTCGGCGGAGAGTTGCAATTCCCCGCGCGCGTCATAGATCGTCACTCGTCCGCGTGCGGCGATCTGCATGCCATTTTCCGGACGAAAGCGCAGCAGGCGGGCCTGGCTGCGAAACATCACCACGCGAAGCTGGGCGTCACCATCTTTGAGTGTGAAATAAAGATGCCCCGATTCCGCCGGACGAAAATTGGAAATCTCGCCCTCCACCCATACGTCGGCATAGCCGCGTTCCACCGTGGTGCGGACGGCGCTCACCAGGTCGGCAACGCGCCACATGCGCCGCACCGGCGGCTGTTCAAAGCTGAATCCGAGCTGGTTCTGCAGGGCCACAGCGAAAGTTTAGCAAATTGCGGCCAGGCGATTGGCGGGCCGAAGCAGAGCACGGCTTACTGCGCAAAATTACGGAACGGCCAGTTCATTCTTCAGAATACGATTCAAATGCGGACGGGCCAACTCCATTGCTGCGTCGGCGCTCAGGCCATACTTGGCGCGAAGGGCATCCGGCTTGCCTTGTTCAATAAACTGGTCGGGCCAGCCAATGCGTATCAGCGGAACGGACAGATTGAGCTGATTCAACTCCTCCAGCAAAGCACTGCCAAAACCGCCATGCAAAACGTGATCTTCAAAAGAGAGCAGCAAACCGCAGCGCCTGGCATAGCGCTGCAGCTCTTGTACATCAATCGGCTTGGCGAAACGGGCATTCACTACAGCAACGGAAATCCCCTCCGCTTCCATGCGGCTCGCCGTTTCAAGCGCAACGGGCAGCATGGCTCCCAGGGAAAAGATGGCTACCTGCGCGCCATCCTGAATAACTTCCGATTTCCCAATCGGTATCGCCGAGAGCGATTCTTTGGGTGTTGCGCCGGTACCTGCGCCACGAGGATAGCGGATGGCAATCGGTCCATCGTGAAGCATGGCGGTATGCAGCATGTCCGCAAACTCCTCTTCGTCTTTGGGGCTCATATGGACCAAATTAGGAACGCCGCGAAGATAAGAGATATCGAACAGTCCGTGATGCGTAGGCCCATCGTCCCCGGAAAGGCCGCCCCGGTCCATGCAGAACACCACCGGCAGGTTTTGCAGACAAACGTCATGAATAATTGGATCCAACGAGCGCTGCAGAAACGTCGAGTAGATCGCACAAAACGGTTTATAGCCTTTGGTGGCCATGCCAGCGGCAAAGATAACCGCATGTTCTTCGGCGATGCCCACATCGAAATAGCGCGCCGGATGATGCGACCGGAAGAAATCCAGCCCCGTTCCGCTCGGCATGGCGGCGGTAATGGCTACGACTTTATCGCTGGCTTTCGCGAGCCGGGCCATGGTTTCGCCAAAAACTTCTGAATAGGTCTTTTGGGCTGCTGGCTTGGTGTCGCCCGTGGCCGGATCGTAAGGCCCCAGACCATGAAATTTCTTTTGCTTCAGAATCGCGGGTTCGAAACCTTTGCCTTTTTGCGTCAGGACGTGGAGCAGCACCGGCTTCTGCTGCGTCTTGAGAAATTTGAACGTCGCAATCAGCGTTTCAAGATCATGTCCATCCAGCGGACCATAGTAATTCAGGCCATATTCCTCAAAAATAATGCTCGGCCAGAGCATGCTCTTGGCGGCTTCTTCGGCCTTATGGACCACCTTGCGCGCTGCCTTCCCGCCGAATTTTTCCAGAAAACGCCCGGCGCGGTCGTGCAGGGAAGCGTACTTTTCATTCGTGGCTATTTTGTTGAAATAGGAAGCGATGGCGCCAACGTTTTTGTCGATGGACCATTCGTTGTCATTGAGCACTACGATCAGCCGTTTGGTCGCGCCCGCAATATTGTTCAGGGCTTCCATCGTGATCCCGTTGGTGAACGCCGCATCTCCGGCCAGAGCCACTACATGCTCCTCGCCACCGGCCAAATCACGCGCCACGGCCATACCCAGCGCCGCCGAAAGTCCGGTACCGGCATGGCCAGCCCCGTAACAATCGTGCTCGCTCTCCGTGCGCAGCATAAACCCACTTATGCCTTCCGGCTGGCGCATGGTGGAAAACTGCTGGCGCCGCCCGGTGATCAGTTTGTGGATATACGACTGATGGCTCACATCGAAGATGAAATGGTCTTTGGGCGTGTCAAAGACATAATGCATGGCCAGCGTAAGCTCCACCACGCCCAGATTCGGCCCCAGATGTCCGCCCGTGACGGCCAACCCGTTAATCAGGCACTCACGGATTTCAGCAGCCAGCTGCTGCAACTCTGTAACCGTCAACCGCTTGATATCGAGCGGTGAATTAATATTGTTAAGAAGATTGCCCATAGCGTATCTTCCTTTCATTTTGTCACAGGAGGCAACGGTCGGTTTTTCCTGGTGGGTCAATTCCACCAGGAGAGAGTGGGCACGTCCGGCAGATCATTATGCTGGCTGTCCGGCATGTCTTTTTATTTACCCAGGCAGTCCGTCCCTAAGCGCCTGATTGCTACAACAGACTCCTGGCAACGCATCAGTGCCGCAGGCGATTCACCAGCCAGATAATCAAAGAAAGAACAATGCTGATGGTGATGCTCGTCGCGAATGGAAAATATACGACGGTGTTTCTGTTGCGCCAGGTGAAATCGCCCGGCAGACGGCCGAGCGGCAGGTTGAATTTGCCGGCGAACAGCAGCACCGCGCCGATCACGGCTATGATACCGCCCAGAAACAGCAGCAGTCTGCCCATGTCGCTCATGTATCCATTTTAATCGCGGGAAAACCAGCCGCGAAGGAACCTGAACAACAGGAGAGAAGATGAAACCCTGTGTTCCTTCGCGGCCCGGCGTTTACTGTGAGTACTGGTCGCGCAGCTCCGTCTGTCTGCTGGCCAGCGGAATCTCCCGCCCGGCAATGAAGACGTGCTTCACCTCCGTCTTCACATCCAGAGGATCTCCGTTCGCTACCACCACATTGGCGATCTTGCCTGTGTCCAGTGATCCCAGGTCTTTATCCACGCCCCAGATTTGCGCGGGATTCAGGGTAAGGGCTTTCAGCGCTTCGTCATGTGGCAGTCCGAACCCCACGGAATATCCGGCGGCATAGGGCAGGTCCCGCACTCGGTGAGCATCGTACGAGGCAAACGCGATCTTCACCCCGCGCTTCGCCAGTTCAGCCGGCAGCTTATAAACGGCGTCATAGCGCTCCCAGTCTTTGGGCTGTTCATAAATCGGGCCAACGATTACCGGGAACCCGGTGGACGCAATCTGGTCCAGCAGGCTTGCAGAGTGTGTCACATGGTTCAGAATTACCTTGAGATGGAACTCCTGCGCCATGTCCAGCGCGGTCCGCAGGTCATTCGGTTCTTCGGCCGCGAGCACTACCGGCTTCTGTCCGCGAATATATGGCAGCAGCGCTTCGAGTTTAAGGTCCCTTTTGGGCGGCTCTGGTGACTTGTCTTTATCTTCGCTGTTCGCTTTTTTCTTTTCATAACGCGCCCATTTACTGGCGTATTCCTGCGCATCCAGAAAAGCCTGCCGCAGCTGGGCAGCCAGGCCCATGCGCGTGGAGGGATATTTGGAAGTCTCAAAAGTCGGGTTGCGCCGCTGGAGGCCGGTAAGGTTGAGCGGCATGGCGATGTCTCGGACCTTCAGCATTTCTTCGGCGGAATCCCCGGCCAGCTGTATGAAAGTGTCCTGTCCCGGCAGAGTATCGCCGTTGGCTGGCGCAACAATCGCGTTGGTAATGCCATTGATGCGCGCCACGGGAATGAGCGCGGTTTCCCCGTGGAACGCGTCATAGACGTGCATGTGCGGCATGATCTCGTCGCTCTCTTCCTGCGTGTCCACCGTGCTGCGTTCCGCGGTAATCTCCACCAGCCCGAGATGCGTTTCCGAATCAATCAGGCCGGGGTAGACCGTCATTCCGGTAACGTCAATCACTTTGGCATCGCGCGGGACCTGCGTGGAAGCCCCGCCAATGGCGGTGATGCGTCCGTTTTGCATGATCAGTACGCCATGTTCAATAACTCCATGCGTGATGGTCAGCAGCGTTCCTCCGCGAAGCACAATGGTTCCGGCCGTGGCCGGTGTTGCCGTTTTATCTTTCGCGGGCTGCTGTGCACAGCAGGCAGCAATGAGGCCAAGAGCAATAATGATGTTTTTATACATGGTTACTGGCCCTCCTTAAAGCGAGGCATACCCAGCCCCGGAGCGGAACGGTCAAAATAAAGGTCACCATCGATCAGGACCTGGTCCACCACGGCGGCGGAAGAAAGCGGATAGCTGTTCCATATGCCGATGTCCGCATCCTTGCCCACATCCAGCGAGCCAACGCGGTCCTCCACGCCAATGATCCATGCGGCATTGATGGTGATCATCTTCAGGGCATCTTCTTCGCTCACGTTGCCGTAGCGCATGATCTTGCCTGCTTCCTGGTTCAGGCGGCGCGTGTGGTCCCAGGAATCGCTCTTGATTGCCACGCGTACGCCCTTGCGCAGCGCTATGGCCGCATTCCACGGAATGCCGTCCCATGCTTCCTGTTTAAAGCCCCACCAGTCCGGCCAGGTGGCGATGGCAATGCCGCTGGCGGCGATCTTGTCGGCTACCTTATAAGCTTCCAGCGCGTGATGGAAGGCGCGAATCTTGTAGCCAAACTCCTGGGCAATGGCCATCTCGTTCAGAAACTCGTCTGCTCGGTAGCAGTGAATCTGCACCAGCAGCTTGCCGCGAAGAACATCGGCCAAAGCTTCGAGGCGCAGGTCTTTTTTCGGCGGATCAGCGTCTTTATCGCCTTTTTGGACTTTCGCGTTGTAGTTGTCCCACTGATGCATGTAGTCGCGGGCTTCCACGAATGCCTGGCGCATCACGGCAAAGTTGCCCATGCGCGTGGAGGGAAGCTGGTTTCGCCCGCCGTAAACGCGCTTGGGATTTTCACCGGTGGCAAACTTGATCGACTGCGGCGCGCCCGGAAAGAGCATTTCATCGCGACCCAAACCGTACTTGTGCTTGATCACAACCGCCTGTCCGCCGATCACGTTGGCCGATCCGTGCAGCAGGAGGGAAGTGGTTACGCCGCCGGCCAGCGCAAAATAGATAAATTTGTCCTTGTAATCGAAGGCGTCCTTCATCATCATGTGCGGCGTCACCGGGCTGGTGGCCTCATTGACGTCGTCGCCCAGCGCAATGTGCGAATGGGAATCAATGATGCCGGGCATCACCCACTTTCCGGCGGCATCAATGATGGTTGCGCTCGCCGGCGTGTCCACCGTCTGGCCAATCGCGGCAATTTTGCCGTCGTGAATGTAAATGCTGCCGTTTTCGATCCGGCCGTGGGTCACGGTCAGCAGCGTTCCCCCACGGATGACAACATCGTTATGGATTGCGGCCGTACCAGGTTGCTGCGAGATCGCAAACGGCGCCAGTACAAGGAACGCCACGATCCACGACAACACCTTCCAGCCAGGATGAATATAAGAGCGATGCATCATGCCTGTTCTCCTTGTTAAATTGAAGAAGCGCGATTCTATGAGTGCAGGCGGACGCAGTCAATTTTTCCTTTTGCTGTTCCGGCCAGGAAGTGAAAGAGAAATTACTGCGCTATTAGCGGGAATGCGCCATTACATCTCGAATCACGGCAGAACGCATTCTGTGAGTACCAGCAGGAATCCAGGCAATTTATGCTAGAAAGTTGACTATCAATGCTGTTTGGCAGTGTACTGCAATGAATGTGCACGCTTTGAGTGGCCATTCGACATGTTGTACGCAGTCTGCTCTTTGAGCGCGATCGCTGCCTGTAAAGCGATCACGCAGCAGCGGGCGAATTGCTATTGAAAGGGATAGCCGTTCTGTAAGTATCAGCAGAAGAAGATCCGCCCTTTCAAGAGAGCTTTCTCATTAGTGATCAACCAGTTCTTTTTCCTCGTCTTCAGAAGCGGCGGTAAAATATGGGTTAAAAAACATCAGATTTTCCTCCGTGCCGTCAGGCGCAACTAAACGGAAACGGTATCCGTCTAATGTTTTTCGAGCAATAAAATCGTACACTCTAAGTGCGTCGCGAATGACGCCAGCTTTGCTGTCTGCCTGCGTCAATTGTTCCAATGCTTCTAATCGTGTATTAAAAAGTGCGGGTAAGTCCAGACTTACACGCACCTTTTTGTTGGTATCTGTCATGACTGCCATGTTTCTGTCTCCTTCTTTGTTTAAGCGGCAGCCACCCCATGGCTTTATTTCAGCAGTGCCTTCGCCAACAAGACAATCTTATTGACTATTGCACTGTCGTGGGTAATGCTCGCGTATAAGAGCGTTGCAATGAAGGCAAGAATACAGAGGGTCCGGTTAGAAAAACTAGCCCGGATGCCTACGTGCTCTGTGCCTGTTACAGGGTCTTGCCCCGTTTCAATGTGAACTTCTAAATCAGGCCAAGGTTCTCCTACGAGTGGAGGCCCCAATTTAATTTCACCCTGATGTTGTTTGATACGCGTTTCATTTTTGCGCGTAGTTAGTTTTACTGTCATTGACTCTCCTCTGTTCTTTCAAAGCTGAAGAGAGCGGTGCAAAACTACCAGCCCTTACTCCCTTCCATTCCCGATACCGCTCTTGCCTCAGATACTTCTTCTGCGGCTGCTGCATCGCTGGTAGTTCAAAAAGGAATGAAAGGTCTTTCATCTTGTGATCTCAAAAAGAAAGATCAGGCGCGAGAGGCGTGGCCCCAACATTATGGCCTGAGGCGCGTTTTCTTTTTTACGCGTAGTTTTTTTGATACTGGCCCTGACCTCGCTCTGACCTCGCACATCATTGTGCTTACTGAGTTCTTTTGAGTGTTCATTGGAATGTAAAGCTCCTTTCCGTTCGTCATCGGATTCTGATCCGAATATTGAACTAATAAAAATATAAACATATTGTGTGCACATGTCAACCATTTAATGTGCAATATTTGCACATTAAATACGCCTTTATGGTAGTGCCTGCGTCAGATTGCTGGTTCTGCGGTGTGGCAAAAGGCGACACAGAAACCGCAGCCGATTATCTGGTCGATAAAATATGGGCTTGCGAGTTTTTGAGGACGGACGCCAGCCAAATGAATCTCTACGCCCAGAGCTGCAACGTGAAATTCTCGTCGTCTACATGTTCACACTTGTATGGCTATGTGGGCAGGGACAAGCGGCCATCCTTGGACAACGCAAAGCCCCAAAGAAGCCCGGCGCTTGTACGAATACTTTGCGGAAAAGGCCCGAGTCACCAGGCGATTGAGATATTTTGGCGCTGAGATGGGCAAGGATCTTTGCCATGGCGCACTTCCTTGCATCTGCTGTTACTGTCCGGATGATTCTTTAGCCAGAGCGGCCAGCAAACCAGTATAGGCCGCATAAAACTGGGAGGGTTCAAGCCGTTTGGTGTCGTTCAAGGTTGCCGCCACGCAATAGTGTCTGCCATTCTTTCCCACCAGTCCGTGGGTCAGAGTCAGGACGCCGGATTCCGCTCCACCTTTAAAGGCAATTTGCTTCCAGTCGGCGGGCCGGGCCAGGCCGGGACTGATCCGCATGGCCGGCAGGTCTTCCACTCTGGCCATCAGGCCGCACAGTTCATTTGCGCTGAAAAACCATTCCACATCGAGCGCCAGCGGATCGCCGGCAAAGATACTTGCGGGTGGCAGGGGCTGCTGCGCGAGTTCCGCAAGCACTGCGCGCTTACCCTGCTCATTGGCGGTCCGGAATCGGGCGAGAAAGGGCGAATAGACGGGCGCTTTCAGCACGAACATCTCGCGAGTCGAAAGCAAAGGCCGGTTTCGTACCGCCAGCGCCTCCACATTCTGCCGTCCGGTAATGTCCAGCAGGGCGTCCGCCGCGGTATTGTCGCTGATGGAAATCATTTGATTGGCCAGCGTTGCCACAGTGAGGCTGGTGTTGTCCGGCCAGGTCTGCAGCACGCCCGAGGGCAGCGATTTCCATTTGGGAAGCAGGCTGACGACCTCGTCCCAGTGATGTGTTCCCGCGGCTACTTGCGCCTTAAGGGTCGCAAGTACGGCCATTTTAAAAGCCGAGGCCACGGCGAGCGGATCGTCGGCATGGAACCCCGCGCTCAATTTGCCGTCGATTACAACCGCAACATGCACCTTGCCGCCGAGCCTTTCAAACTCCTTCACGGCTTCCTGAACACTTTGTGCCTGCAGCGGCTGGGGCGGGCCAAAAAACAAAGCAATGATCCTGCCTTCGTTACTGAGGGCGATACGGACAGGGACGATCGCCTTCTGCAGTACGACCGAGTAACCTTTATCACTTGTGTCGATGTGCTGAAACGGTCCTGAAGACGTGATCATTTCTTTTACCATCTGCTGAATCCGCGTGGCGGAAGCCTGTGCTAAAAACTGCTGGTCGAACCAGCTTTCCTGCACGGGCTCCTGAAACAACCGGGCCAGAGCAGCCTGGGGCGTGGGAACCTGGGCAGCGGCGAAAAGGCCGAACAGGACAAAAAACGCTGCTGTTTGTGTGCAAATTCGGCGCCAGATCATTGTTTCTCCGGGGTGAAAGGGATAAGCGACAGGCCCGATCATTATAACTACCTATGCGAATTATCTTCCGCAAGTACTTCCGGCCATCTTTTTCGGCTTGTTATGATTAGCAGGCTATGGAGCTTATTGTTTATTCCTCGCCCTGGTGTGGTGACTGCCGCGAAGCCAAACGCTGGTTGGGAAAGCATAATATCCCGTACCAGGAAATCAATATCGAAGAAGTCCACGGCGCTGCCGAGGAAGTGGTGAAAAACACCGGCAAGCGCGCCATTCCGCAGTTTGTGCTCAATGGCAAATGGGTCCAGCCCTACGTCCCCGGACAAGGCTTTAAGTATCAGGAAATGGCGCAATTGTTTGGCGTGCAGGAGTAATACTCACCCTTCGCACTTGTTGCGGTTCATACCCTGGCTGACTTCTGTAAGCAATACCCTGACTGGGACAACGGCTTGCCTCGCCCGGCTCCCGGCCTGCTCCCATTGGCGTAATGACAGCCACCATGTATCATCGAATGTCTTTTAATCAAAAATAAGGAATAAGGTGCGCCCTTGATTTCTCGGTACACCCGTCCGGAGATGGGCCGGATCTGGAGTGATGAAAACAAATTTCGTTGCTGGCTGCAGGTGGAAGTCGCGTCCAGTCTGACCCTGGCCGAGGCAGGCATTGTCCCCAAAGATGCGGCCAAAGCTATCGCCGAGCGCGGCAACTTTGATCTGGAGCGCATTCAGGAGATTGAAGCCGAGGTCAAACATGACGTGATCGCCTTCACTACGGCGGTCGCGGAAAAAATCGGCCCCGACGCGCGCTGGCTGCACTATGGGCTTACCTCCAATGACGTGGTGGATACCGCTCAGGCCCTGCAGATCAAAGCGGCATCGCAAATCATCGCCCACGATCTCGAGCAGCTGCGCGACGTGCTGGCCCGTCGCGCCCAGGAGTTCAGGCACACGCCCATGATTGGCCGCACGCATGGCATCCATGCCGAGCCAATCACCTTCGGGCTGAAACTTGCCAACTGGTACACCGAGATCGAGCGCAACATCCAGCGCTTCCAGCGCGCTGCCGACGAGCTGCGCGTGGGGAAACTCTCCGGCGCGGTGGGTACGTTTGCTCATCTCGAACCGGAGATGGAAGAAAAAATCTGCCATCGTCTGGGGCTGGAGCCCGCGCCCATTTCGTCCCAGGTCATTCAGCGCGACCGCCATGCCTATTACGTGGCCACACTGGCCATCATCGCTTCCACGCTGGACAAAATTGCCACCGAGATTCGGCACTTGCAGCGCACGGAAGTACGGGAAGCCGAAGAATTTTTTAGTCCCAAACAAAAGGGCTCTTCCGCCATGCCGCACAAGCGGAACCCGATTACCTGTGAGCAAATCTCGGGCCTGGCGCGCGTGGTCCGCGCCAACTCCCAGGCGGCTCTCGAAAACGTGGCCCTCTGGCACGAGCGGGACATCTCGCACTCTTCCGTGGAGCGCGTGATTTTACCCGATTCCACCATTCTCGTGGACTATCTGCTGCACAAGACCACGAATCTCATTGCCACGCTGCTGGTTTATCCCGCGCGCATGATGAAGAACCTCGAAAGCACCGGCGGTCTGGTATTCAGCGGACAGCTTTTGCTCGATCTTGCCGAAAGTGGCATGTCGCGCGAGGACGCTTATCGTCTGGTGCAGGGCTATGCCATGCGCGCCTGGAGCGAAGAGCTGAATTTCCGCGAGCTGATCATGAAAGATCCGGAAATCACCGCGCGTGTGCCGCAGAAACAGATCGACCAGGCATTCGACATCAAACGCCAGCTGCGCAATGTGGACAGCATTTTTGCCCGAGTGTTCCGCAAGGCCGATTGACGCCTACAGGCGGTTGATCATGGAAGCCACATAGCCCGCGCCAAAGCCGTTGTCGATATTGACCACGCTGACGTTGGAAGCGCAGGAATTCAGCATGCCCAGCAGCGCGGCCATGCCTTCAAAGGCCGCGCCATAGCCCACACTGGTGGGAACGGCGATCACTGGCACGCTAACCAGGCCGCCGACCACACTGGGCAGTGCGCCTTCCATACCGGCGCAGACAATGATCACCCGCGCCTGGTCGAGGACTTTTTTGCTGGCCAGCAGCCGATGAATTCCGGCAACGCCCACGTCATACAGATGCGCCACGTCATTACCCATGATCTCTGCCGTCACCAGCGCCTCTTCCGCCACGGGGATATCGCTGGTACCGGCGGAAACCACGGCAATCGTTCCTTTGCCATAGCACGCGGAGTCCTGTTGCAGAACAATCGTCCGCGCCATCTCGCGATATTCGGCCTTGCGGCAAATTTTTTTCACCGCGCGAAAGTGCTGTTTGCTGGCCCGCGTGGCCAGCACATTGCCTCCCTGCGCCGCCAGTTTGGCAAAGATTTTCGCCACCTGCTGCGGGCTCTTTCCCTGGGAGAAAATTACTTCCGGCATCCCCGCGCGCAGACGGCGATGATGGTCAATGCGGGCGAATCCCAGGTCTTCAAACGGCATGTGCCGCAGACGGGCAACCGCCTCGTCCGGATCAAGCTTGCCGTCTTTAACGTCCTGCAAAAGAGTACGTAATGATTTTGTGTCCATTCCTGTGTTTGCGGGTGTAGAGCAGAACCCCTATCATTCATCATAGACGGAAACAAATGCCGCAGCCCGACAGCTCGCTGATTCTCACCATCGCCGCCACCGGCGCCAGCGGCGGACTCTTTACCCGCGCCCTCCTGCGGGCCGTGGAGCGGGACCAACGCATACAGTGTGTGAACTTCATCGCGTCAGACAATGCTCTGCGCGTCTTCGCCGAAGAACTCGACATCAAAGGGCGCGCCCATCTCGTCGAGCAGCTTCTTGGTGAGACATCAAAGAAGATCCAGCAGCAAAACAATGACGATATCGGCGCCAGCATCGCCAGCGGCTCTTATGCCACCCACGCCATGATCGTGATGCCGTGCAGCATGGGGACGCTGGCCGGCATTGCCCATGGCATGGCGCAAAATCTCATCCAGCGCGCCGCCGATGTCTGCCTGAAAGAAAAGCGCCATCTGGTGCTCTGCGTGCGCGAAACCCCGCTGAACCGCGTCCACATTCGCAACATGGATCTGGCAGCCGAAGCCGGAGCGTCTATTTATCCGCTGATTCCGACTTTTTACAATCATCCAGCTGACTTTGAAGCCATGGCCCACCAGTTCGCCTGCCGCGTCCTGGCCTTTATTAGACTGCCCCAGCCGGACGCATATCAGTGGAAGGGATAACCGGCGCGCATGAATACGAGTACATTAATTTGGCTAATCTGCCTCATCATAAGCGGCTCGCTGCCTGCACAGATTTCTGACCGCAGTACTGCCGTCCGAATGATGCACTGCATTCAAGCAGGCCAGTGGCTGGTTAGACCATTGTCCGAACAGAAACAATGGAGGGTAAGTTATACGCGAGATGTCAAGTCTTATCCTGGTCAGGAACACATTGTTCTGCTTGTGTTTTCAACAGAACGCAACGGACAGGTCTTCGATTTTGCGCGAGAACGCTCTGGTGCAAAGACATCGCTGGCAATAACCAATAATGCAGGTTTTCGGATCGATAAAGGCAAAGCTCTGCTAAAAGATCCTCTATGGGGAATCTGGACACGGCAGCATCTGGAAGCCAATATGCTGAAGGCAGTAAACAGCCAGAGATTCGTGATTACTACTGAGGAATTACAAAACGATTTTTCGGGCGTTGCCTGTAGTTCTTATGCGGATCGTTAGTAATTATGCACATACATAACTGTGGCCTTTGAGTCTCGACCTTCTGATGGTACGGCGAAATGGTTTTAGTTGATGTATCCGGGAAAGCGGAAAAGTTGCCCTGACGTTACCCTTATGGACTTGGGACTTACGGACAGGAGTGGAATAGAAACCATGATCACCATTCGCTCAGAATTCCCCGAATCGCGCGTAATCATGCTGACCACGTTTGAGGGCGACGTCGAAATCCAGCGAGCGCTGGAGACGGGAAGCGCGCGGCTACATGCTTAAGGACATGCCTCCCAGGGAGTTAGTTGAGGCGGTCAGCCAGGTGCACGCGGGGCTCCGCCGCGGAATCATCCAGTTATGAGAAGCAATTCAATTACCCGGGGTGGTACCACTAAGGAGGTATAAAAAAACTCCCTTATCGGTGGATTCGCCTGGGGGCAGCAGATACTACTCTACGTTTTGTAAATCTATTACGGAAGCTCTGATCAAGAATCGTCTTTGCTGATGGTAAGTCTTTGTAGATCAGGGGATGATATCCGGGGAAAGTCTAAAATCTGGTGAAAATTAAACTACCGCACCTGTCTCCCGTTGAAGAGGCCCAGAGGTTTGCACGGGTAATGATCGAAAGCTGGAAAAGCTTGTCTGTGCCTGAATTGATGGTCCTGTATGCTGACCACATTATTGCAGAGCGCGACATGTGGCGCAGGGCGGCGCAAGAACTCTCCATGCTTCAGCCTCCGGCGTCAGCGATGATTGACAATCACTTGTGGAAGCAGGTGAATTCCATTCAGGAACAGGCAGAGGTGTGTATTACCAGGGCAAGGGATGGAGCCGATGAACTAAATCCCTGTCACAAATCACTATGAATATTAAATAGTGTATCTAAAGAGACCGTTCAATCCCATAATGATCAAAATGAAGGCTGCGACAAACAAGATTACCCGCGTTTTTGGCGTTTATTGGATAGCCCCAGCCGGATGCATATCAGTGAAAGGGATGACTAAATCGGCGTTGAGCCAGTTCAGCGCAAACATCTCCGCCGGAATCAGCTTAGCTCCACGAGAGCTCATACCGCTGGGGCAAATGCCCCCCTTCATAATCGATGCCACCATGGGCTTGAAGACCCGGTTTAAGCAGGATCTGGCGGACCATTTCCGGAATCATGACCATCCCAACATATTTGCCCAGGCATTCATGAATGCCGAATCCAAAATGAAAATAGTGGTACCAGTTGCGTCCAGGTATAAATTCGTCCGGATTCTCGAAGGCCCGAGGGTCGAACATCGCCGATTGAGTTACGGGCAGAATTGTGGTTTTAGCGGGAATTGGCGTCTCGTGGTCCGTGCCTTTGCCAATCGTGTAATCGATTGATGTCTGGCGGATGAGATAGGGAGTAATGGGAACAAAGCGCAGTGCCTCCCAAACAATACCGTCAAATGCGGCACAATCGCTTTGGGCTGCCAGGGTCTGAGCCTTGGCCAGCCATTCGGGACTCTCCAGCAGGTACTCGATGACTTGGGCTGCCGCCTGGCAAGTGGTTTCGATGGCTCCAATGAGCAAGCCACCCACATTGATACCCAGACGCTCGATATCGAAATCCACTGCATCCGGATAGCTCGTGCGCAGCAGCCGGGTCACAATGTCGTCTGTCAGGCGTTTGTCATTTTTCCTGCCTGAAAGCCGGCGCAGCAGCCGCTGGAACAGATACCAGGCGGCAAACAGCACATTTTTCCCCTTCTCGGCTTTCACGAGCAACCAGCGGCCAGCTATGAGTTCCTTTATGTACTTCGCTAATTCTTCACTGGCCTGGTTGTGCCGGTCAGTAATCTCTTTGCTCTTCTCGGCGGGAATCAGGTCGAAAGGATAATTGTAAAAAAAGTCAAACTGGTTCCAAAAGGACCATTGAATCAGTTTTCGTCTGTCGATGCCTCGCAGGCCAAAATAATCCTGTACCAGGGTTGCGGGCACCATCCGGCAATAATCGTTGATGGCTTCGATGCGTCCATTCGCGGATTGAAGAATCGAGGCCGCGATTTTGGCCACCATAGTCCGTACCTGGGGAAGGTCGTCCCGGTTCAATATCCCCTGCATCAGCGATTTCTCGCGCGTATGCAGCGCATCGTCATCATGCGCCATAAGAAAGGCGCCGTTTCCCATTTTGGGGCCATAGGGTGCGACCGTAAAAATTCCCGGCATATTCAGGGCTTCAGTCACATCGTCAAAACGGGTAAGCAGAGTGCAGGCACGAGTAATGAATACCGGACGCTTTTCCCGCAGCTCTTTGAAAAACGGAAGCGGCTGGGTATCAATCCAGTGGCGCACCAGCGGAAATTTTTCAGCTTCCGGAGCTGCATCATATTGCTCCAGATAAGCCTGTGTGGCTTTGGACGTAGCTGCATGGGTTGGCATATTAGCCTCCTGTCTACTACAAGCTTTTCAGATATTCGACCAGATCCAGCCTCTGCTGCTGATTCAATTGCCTTGTGCCATATTCATGCCCGGCATTGCTGTTGCCCCTGCGGCTGGTATCGAACAGAAATCCTGTATAGCCTTCCGACTTAAACCCTGCCTTTTTCGGATCAAACTCACGCGACCCAACCCTGAATTTATCGGGACGATACTCGAGGCCTTCAGGGTCTCCTGGCATCTTCTTTTGCGGCAACAACAGGTCGTAGAGTGTGGGTACGGAGCCGTTGTGCAAATACGGAGCTGTTGCCCAGATGCCGTTGAGCGAGCGGGCCTTGTAAGAGCGCAACGAGGCATACGGTTCGGCGGTTGTGTCGGGAGTATAGTTTCCTGCTTTCAGCGAAGGCTTGATTGGGTTGCTGAAATAGGTTCCCAGCAAATCGTCGGCCCAGTCCAAAAAACGGCGTATAAAGTTCTTGTCCCCGGCCGGAGTAGCGACGACGGCGGAGGTCGTTTTAGTCACAATTGCGGCAACCGGAGCTTCTTTATCAATAAGAATTTGTCCTGGACCGGCGCTCGCATACTGGTTTCGCATAATCCCGCTGTAGCCCTTGTAGTCAACACTGTTGTCAGCCATTTTGCTGTCGGTGCCAATGTCTTTGAGACCGGTCATGTGTGCCACGACCCGGCGTTGGGGGTTATCGGATTGGATTTCCGCGTGGCAACTGGCGCAATGCTGGTCAAACAGTGCCTGTCCACGCGCTCTTGCGCTCATGTCGATCCGCGGCAGGATTTCATCCGGCCATTTCGGCGATTTCAGGCTCCACAACTGCTTCTCAATATGGCGCAGGTTGTGTACGTTGATGGATGATCGATAGCTAACGTGGCGTCCTGAAAGTCCCTGCCCGCTCAGGACCGACGCGATGGTCGCGGAGAGAGAAAATTGTGGTACTTCCGCGAAATCCAGGGTTGCAAAGACCCCAATCGCCTCTCCGGCGTTGCGCCCGATGGGCCCTATCCCCGCATTGGCGACAACCCCATTCCATTGCACATAATCGTGCTGGGGAATGTCCCAAAGAAAAGGATAGCTTACCGGTGCATTGGGTTCATTGAAGATTTGTTTGCTCAGCTCGAGCTGGACTCTGAGAGGCAGTAATTTCGCGACGCGCTCCACGATATGGTCGCGATCATTGCCAGTCAGCACCGTGTTCTTTGTTTCCATCTCCAGAATGGAATCTGCTTCCTTTTTTGTTAACTCGCCTCTGCTTGCCATATCGTCCAGCACTTCTTTCAGCTGGCTGGCGGTCAGCACATTCTCCAGAACGCGATTGTAGATACGCCCAAACGCGTCCAGCCGTGAATAGCCATAGTGGGTGTGGCTGCGGTTAATGAAGTTGTACATGCGCAGCTGCTGGCTGTATGTCTTCAGATCATCGATAACATCTTTCTCGGAATCGTAGTTGCCGCGGTCCATGACTCTCCTGACAAAGCGCTTGCAGTTCTCGCTTAGGCAATCGCCCTTCGCCCTCAGGATAGTTTCCTTCCTGACGATATCGCCTTCATTTTCGGTGCTGTTGTTTTCATCCTGCGCGGCAATAGAGTCAGTCGGCGCTGGTGTGCTCTCGAGCGTATCGGTCAGGGCACCCGCTAAATCATGGAGGAATGTATCCATATCGGCCCCTGAGGGGGCGCCATCAATGCGAATGCCCGTGCCTTGGTAGTTCAACTGCGAGGTATGGCAGGCAGCGCACGTAAAGCCAAGATAATCTTTGCGGTCATAGCGATTTTTAACAAAGCCCACCGGCAGGCCGTCTGGGTTGCTCCACGTGGGTTTCTGCACCAGGTAGCGGTAATGGTTCATGTGTTCGTTGGACCGAAACGGCTCCTTTGAACCCTTTGTCTCTAAAGCCATGAAGAAGTCGTAGGGAAGAAGGTTGGATCCCTGAGTGGTGTTGTAGAACCACATGCTCTGGGCCGGCGTCCAGCCTTGCCGCAGGTATCTGACGGTAGTGAACTGGTCACCAAACTCGTCCTGCGCCACAGTCGCTGCTCCCCTTTGATACTGCCAGGGATCCGGATTGAACTTCGCCCACCAGGAGTTCGAGCCGACATCCCAGAAGCCAAAGATCCTGCTGGCTGCGGAGTTGATCAGAGAGGCCCCTATTACGGATAAAATCACGTAAAACACAATCCAGCGCCATTTCATCTTAGGGAGGAGCCTGATCCACACGGGGCGACGAGGTTTCTCTCGGACTAATATATCGACTCGGAGGTCACGGAGCTTCGGATCAGTTGTAGTTTTGACGGACATCGACATTAGGAACTCCTGCTGTGAAATGAAGTTTCTCGCTACACAGCTGCTTGGTGGTTCACTTTATATAACAAAATACTATAGTAATTATTTTCCTTCCGAATCCTACTTGTATAAGACCAAAATGGGAAGGGAAAAATAAGAGTTTGGCTATTGTAATTATTAAACGTTTCAAATGAATGAACTGTGGAAACTCTGAACAAGGCGCGGAATATTAAGAGAGACAAAGGGACAAAGAAAGTACAGCATCGCAGCCAATAGTTTTGGTGGTGGGCTTTCCGAGTATGCTGGTTCTATATCTTGCTTGGTACCTCTTACGCGCCGTTGATCGAAGCCGCAATAAGCGAAATCAGAAACGAAACTCAGGAGATCCGGCGCTGGAGTGCAGAGTTCAGTGGCTCTCGGCGTGCCATGGCTGTCGCTGCATTTTGAGTGCCGTGGTTGAATTTTCTTCAGCGTTTCTCAAGGCTGCGAAAGTTGAAAGCCCTTTGCAATCACATCCCGCGCAATCTGCTCCAGCCCATACTTGGCCAGCTCCGCAGGATGCGCCCACTGCGCTTCGGAAACATCGCTGTCCGCGTGCAGTTCGCCTCCCTGGCAGTGACAAAGGAAATCAATCAGCACATAGTGATATTGAATACTGGCTTTATCGCCGGGAATGATGCGGTCGAGGACTTCCAGCACCTCAACGGCTTTTACCTGCAGGCCGGTTTCTTCGCGGATTTCTCTTTCCACGGCGGCGCGCAGGGTCTCGCCCAACTCCACCACACCGCCAGGCAATGACCATCTGCCTTGCAGAGGAGGGTGCGCGCGGCGCACGAGCAGGACCTGCCCGTTGTGAATAATCACCGCGCCAACGCCCACAATAGGACGGTCCGGATATTCACGCTGCATAGGCTGGCCTTTCAGGAGAAAAAAGCTCTCGGCTGGACGTCAACGATCTTCCATCCCTGCGGGCCGTTTTTCGCAACGAAGTGGAGCTGTGCTTTTTTGTACACCGGCGGCAGCGTGCTGTCACGCTGTTCCAGCTCCATTTCCACATCCACCGTGGCCACGCCCCTGTCGCCTTCCATCGAGGCATCGCGCAGATGGAAATGAATTCGCACCGACGAATAGCTGTCGAAAAACGATGCCATCTGGTTGCGGAACGCCTGTCCGCCCTTCATTTGCGACAAGTCGAAAGCGTCCAGCACCTGCTTTTGCAGATGCCCCTGAAGCCCGTTGGTGATCTGGGTGAGCAGCCGGGAGGCAACCCGGGGATTAAACGTGGCTGCATCTTCCTGGTCGGTAGTCTGGCTCCCGGCGGGCGCGCTTTGCGCTCCCGCCAGGACCATCAGTAAGGAAAGACACAGCAGCGTCGCCAGAATGCGGCAGCTCGCGTGTGTCTTAGAACGCAACTTTCTTTCCCCACTCATCGGCAAATACGATACGCGAAGGTGCGAAGCGTCCGCCATAAGGCTTGTCCGGCCCTTTTTGCCGGCCAATGGCCAGCATGGCCACCACGCGCACCCGCGCGGGAATCTTCAAAAGAGCTTTGACCTGGTCTTCCATGAAGCCTTCCATGGGGGCAGTATCGTAGCCCAGAGTTTCCGCGGCCCACATCATGGTGGTAAAGGCAATCATGGTGTGCCGGTTCACCCAAAGGTCGAAGGTCGGCTCCACGCCGCCGCCTTTGCCCGGCGTGCCTCCCAGATACCCGGTCACGGACTGGCGCGCATTGTTGTGGTCCTGCTCGCTTCCATAGCCGTGCTCTTTGGCCAGCCGGAGCATTTCTTCAAGGTCGCCGTCCTCCTTCCAGCCCTGAGGATCGCCACATGCCACCACTACGGCGCTGGCTTCATGCACCTTTGGCTGGCCAAAAGCTGCCTGGCTAAGCTTTTTCTTCTGCTCGCGGTCGCGGACAACCACAAATCGCCAGGGTTGCATATTGTAGCCGCTGGGCGCTTCCAGCCCGGCGCGAATGATCTTCTCCAGATCGGCATCTGGAATCGGCACATCTTCAAAATTCTGCGTGGCTCGGCGCTGTTTGACTGCTTCACTGAATAATTTTTCACCTGCAACTGGGGCCATTGCTGTCTCCTCTATCCAATACGAATTTAAAATTTCCGCGCCCGCGATTGAGTGATGAGCAGAAAGACTTAAGACTGAGTACATCCGCCCGGCGTGACGCTCGATCAATATAACCATAAACCCCGCCTGGAGCGAACTCTCCAGCGCCGGGGACGTCCAGAGACCGGCGCAACGCCCGTGAACATTTACACTGAACAACGAACTGGCCATCTTAAGTAGATAAAAAAACTAAATAAAGAATTGAACGTGTCTCGCTCACTCAAAGCCCATCTTCTTCTCATCCTGATCACGCTGATCTGGGGCTCGACCTTCGTGCTGATCAAACAGGCGCTCGAATACTCCTCGCCGCTTTTGTTCAACACGGTGCGCATGGCTCTGGCTTCCGTATTGCTGATGGTGTTTTACCGTAAGCAGTTGCGGCAGCTCACCCGGCCTGCCCTGGGCGCGGGAGCGGTGGTTGGCATATTTCTTTTTCTGGGCTATGCCTTTCAGACGACCGGTCTCCGGCTGACCACGCCTTCCAAGTCGGCTTTTCTAACCGGCAGCTCCAATGTCCTGGTCCCGCTGATTCTCGTGGTCCTGTGGCGGGTAAGGATTCATCCCTGGCGAGTCGCCGGAGTTTTTATGGCCTTTGCCGGACTTTTTTTGATGACGGTCCCCGCTGGCCGCCAGGGTATGGCTGACTTTGCCAATGTCAATCTGGGTGATCTGCTTACGCTGGGCTGCGCGCTGGCTTTCGCATTTCACATCATCTTTCTCGGACACGCCACGCAGCGGTTTGCCTTCCAGCAGATTGCGGTTTTGCAGGTGGTGGTGACGGCCGTGCTCATGGCGATCTCCGTGCCGGTGCTGGAAAAACCGCATTGGCAACTTTCGCCTTTTCTGCTGCTGGCCATCCTGATTACCGGATGTTTGTGTACCGCGGTGGCCTTTGCCGTGCAGTCCTGGGCGCAGCAGTTTACTCCGGCCACGCATACGGCGCTCATCTTTACCATGGAGCCGGTGTTTGCCTGGATTACTTCCTATGTTTATCTGCACGAGCGCCTGGGGTTTCGTGCCGCGGCGGGCGCGTTGCTGATTCTGGCGGGCGTGCTGGTTTCAGAGCTGCTGGGCAGCGTCTCCCGGCCTGAGCCTGAACTTGCGAGCGTACCGGTCGGCTCCGCCAGGTAACAAATAGGTGCATCGCGGCGTCTAACGACCCAGGGTGTCCCCTGTAAATGTGCGCTCAGGTGCTTCCCAGGCATTGTTGCATTTATAATTTTGCTTTGCCCCGAAAGTCCGGAGGAAAACTCAGGTATGAACTCGCGCTTTGCCTCTCAGATGAAACGCGTAAAGGCCCAGACAGTGCTTCTTACCATGGTCACGCTGGCCCTGGGAATTATGATTGGCACCGTGCTGACGCGAAGCGGAGTAAAAGGCAACTCTTCGCCGGACGCCGCCCTGCTGCCCATGCAGTCCCCGCAGCAGTTGGGCAGTACCTTTGGGCAGATCGCAAAACAACTCCAGCCCGCCGTAGTCAATATCAGAACCGAATCTCTTCCTCGGCAGCGCCGCAGCGGACGCCCAGCGCATCCCGGCCACGGTCAGGCCCCGGGCCAGGGCGGCGGAGATGACCCTTTTCAGGACTTTTTTGACCGCTTCTTTGGCGGTCAGGGAGGCCAGGGTGGACAAGGTGGCCAGGGCGGCCCCGGTGGTGATGAGGGCCAGGCTCCTTTCTCTTCTCCCGGTCCGGAGCGTTCTCTCGGGTCCGGTGTGGTACTGAACGCCAACGGCTACATTGTTACCAACTTTCACGTGGTGGATGGCGCGGATCGAGTTCGCGTCAAGCTGAATGACGATCCCCCAGGCGTTCTCCATACCGCGAAAGTTATTGGTTCTGACAGTGAAACCGATCTGGCCGTGATCAAAATCGATCCTCCTAAAGACCGTCCGCTGGTCCCGGCGCGTCTGGGCGATTCGGAGAAGATGGGTGTAGGCGACTGGGTGCTGGCGATCGGCAGTCCTTTTGATCTGGAAGAGACGGTCACAGCCGGCATTGTCTCCGCCAAAGGGCGCACCCTGCCCAACGGCCGCCAGTTTCAGTCGTTCATCCAGACCGATGCCGCTATCAATCCGGGCAATTCCGGCGGGCCGCTGGTGAACATGTCGGGAGAGGTCATCGGGATCAATACCGCCATCTTCACTCAGTCTTTCGGTTATCAGGGCGTGGGTTTTGCCATGCCTTCCAATACCGTGCGCAACGTGTATGAGCAGCTGACCGGACCGGATCATCGTGTATCGCGCGGCTCGATTGGCGTGGAGTTCAGCGGCGCGCCCAATCCGGCACTGGCGCGCGTTTACGGTGTGAAGTCGGGTGTCACCGTCCAGAATGTCCTTTCCGGAACTCCAGCCGACAAGGCCGGACTGCAGACCGGAGACACCATCACCTCCATCAATGGAAAAACGGTGAAGACCGGTGACGATCTGGTGAGCATCGTTTCCAACACCAAACCTGGAACCAAAGTGCAGATCACCTATGTGCGGGACGGTAAGGAGAAAGAAGCTTCCGTCGGCGTGGTGGACCGCAATAAGCTTTCCAATGATCACGCTTCGGATGAGGAAGGCAGCAATAATGACAGCCAGCCGCAGCCTTCTAAACTGGGACTGGGTGTCCACTCCATTACGCCGGAGCAGGCCGAACGGCTGGGTGTTCCCGAAGGCAAGGGCGTGATCGTGACGGAAGTGAAGCCCGGCTCCTTTGCCGACGATCTCAATTTCCAGCCAGGAATCGTAATTTTGCAGGTCAACCGCCAGCCGGTGAACAGCGAGGACCAGTTCCGGAAGATCGCCTCGCAGCTCCAGAGCGGGCAGGATGTGGTCTTTCTGGTTCGGGCAGGCCGTGGTGTCGGCGCCGGCACGGCGTTCCTTTCGGGAACGCTGCCGTAAATTTGTTTTGGAATTTTATCTGTTTTGCCAGTCTCAAAGGCAGTGTCCACTGGCCATGGTTACTTTTGTGAGGTACACTTCGGTGTTCCTGGGCAAACATATTGCTGGTGTGAGTGCATCTAACTGTGACATGATTGCCACACGCCTATAGCTTAAGTTGTTGAGGTGATTCTCTTTGCGAACCAGGAATCTATTGACCATCGGTGCTGTCCTCATATTTTTTGCCGGCCTCAGCCAGGCGAAAACTCATCACACGCCGAGCAATTCAAAGGCTGCTCCGGTTCGTCATACCTCCGTTCATCACACGGCAAAAAGTTCCAGCCACCATCGGACCCGCCCTGGCGCATGGAAGCACCACGGACAGCAGGGAATCCAGGGTGATCGCGCCGCCGAGATTCAGCAGGCGCTGATTAGGGAAAACTATCTGGATGGTTCTCCCAGTGGCGCATGGGACTCTCGTACTCAGCAGGCAATGGCCCGTTATCAGGCCGATCATGGCTGGCAGTCCAAAGTGACTCCCGACTCCCGCGCGCTGATCAAACTGGGACTTGGCCCCAGTCATGACAAGGACATTGTGCCGGCTGATTCGGTGTCCACTTCCATGGACGCCAGCGGCACCAACGCAGCCGCCAGTAATTCCAGCCGGCGTTAAACACTCTAATCGTCAGTTAGGAACGAAGCAGAGCAGTTTTGTCCGTCACGGCAAATGCCTGCGCGTGTTCAGCGAGTTCAAAAATCAGTTCCTGTAGAATCCATTCTGTAACTTAAAAAAAATTCTTTTTCTTCCGGACAAAATGCACAAAGTTTTTCACCATGATTCCCCGCGTGCACGCTACAAGTGTGATGCGGCTGTAGTTTGGTGTTATGACCACCGCTTCGAAATTGCGCTCAACAAACTGCTGCAGTGCCTGGGCGTGGTCCGTTCGGACCCAATTCGTATCGCCGGAGGCGCCAAGTGCCTGGCCTCTCCTGATTATGAAGGCGACCGCCATTTCATTTTTGAGCAGCTTCGCTGGTCCATGCGTCTGCACGGCACCGATACAGTGCTGCTGATGGTGCATTCCGACTGCGGCGCCTATGGCGGGCTGGCCGCCTTTGATAATGATCCGCACAAGGAACTGGAACACCATAAGCACGATCTCAGGCGTGCCGTGGCCGCTTTGAAAGCGGCCATACCGGAACTGGCGGTCAAGGCGTTTTTCGTGGATTTTGAAGGCGTATGGGAACTGGATATGCGCCACGTCCCCGCGTCTTCCGGTCCGGAATAAAAACGCTATCGCGGCCAGAGCCAGCCGAACGTGCCGGCGGTAAGCAGGGCGTAAATTAATCCATCAATAGTTGCTTTTATGGTGGTGCTCCACGCGCGCCGGTACCAAATCGACATCTGCCAGAGCGCGGCGGAGTAGCCAATGAAGGCGGCCGCGCCGGCAAAACGAAACACCCGCAGATAGTGCGCGCCCGGCGGCAGCGCCGCTGCCGCAATGTAGGCGGAGAAAAAGCTGATTACCAGCAGATAAACAAACCACAGGCTGAGGTTCCGGCCCATGGTCCACTGTCCATTCGGCAGAACGGTCATCACGATCACCGGCCCTTTTTTCATCTTTTCCAGAAATTCCGGGGAACTCATTTCCGCTCGGCTGTTGCAGCGGGGGACCATGTAGTCGCCGGGAGGAATGGCCAGCGGACGCAGCGCGTCCATGACTTTATCTTCGCTGGGCACGCGCGGATAGTCGCTCTTGTGCCAGGGTAGCAGCATGTGAATCACGGAGCTTGCAACGAACACGAAGACTGACGCCAGCAGAATGGGCAGCCACAGCGATAAAAGAGGAGTCATGGCCGCCAAGAATCGCACATATACGGCCTTTGGGTCAATACGAGTGTGCATCACAGTGTCAGGGAGATTTCGGCGCAGATGGAATATCGCATTGCAATCCACTGGAAACCGGCTTCTGTGTTTTCATACAATTCACCTGAACTGGCCTGTGTATGAAGCTTTCTAAGTTCTGCGACCCTTTTCGCATCGACGATGGCGGCGATTTTCGCCTGAAGGATTTTGATCCTGCCGATACGGGAGACGTCTCGAAGGAAGAAGCCGACGTTTTGCTGCAGCAGGGAATTGAGCTGATCAGCGGGTTGCAGGAGAAAATTTATGCCCAGAACCAGTGGGCCGTACTGCTGGTGTTTCAGGCCATGGATGCCGCCGGCAAGGACGGTATCATCAGGCACGTGATGTCCGGGGTGAATCCGCAGGGCTGCCAGGTGGTCAGCTTCAAAGAGCCCTCGCATGAAGAGCTGAATCACGACTTTCTTTGGCGGGCGGCGCGGCAGCTTCCCGAACGGGGAAAAATCGGCATCTTCAATCGCTCGCATTATGAAGAAGTGCTGGTAGTCCGAGTACATCCGGAGTTGCTGGCCCGGCAACATCTTCCTCCTCATCTGGTCACTAAAGACATCTGGAAAAACCGCTTTAAGGACATTCGTTCCTTTGAGCGGTATCTCGCTCGCAATGGCGTTGTGATTAGAAAATTCTTTCTCAATGTTTCCCGGGAAGAGCAAAATCGCCGCTTCCTCAAGCGCATCGAAGAGCCGGACAAGAACTGGAAATTTTCTGCATCGGACGTTCGCGAACGCCAGCACTGGAACGAATACATGGAAGCTTACCAGGACATGGTCCGCAACACCTCGACGCCGCACGCGCCATGGTATGTGGTCCCCGCCGATAACAAATGGTTCACGCGTCTGGTGGTGAGTTCCGCCATCATCCAGGCGCTCAAAGAGTGCGAGCCGGCTTTCCCACGGGTGGATGAGGAACGCAAAAAAGAGCTGATGGCCGCGCGCCGCATTCTGGAGCGGGAAAAGTAAATCGTACAAATCCCCGGCGCAGCCCGGACAAAAAACGTCGTTTCTCGCTAAAAATTTACTTCTATAATGAAACCCTCGGGCAACAAGAAAGCGGATAGTGAGTAAAGATCGGTCATAAAAGCAAGGAGCAGTTGCTCTGAGTTGAGGAGGGCCGAGTTGAAAACCGTATTTGTTGCCGGCGCGGGTCCGGCGGGATTATTTGCCGCCCAGAAGATTGCCCAGGCAGGACACGAGGTCATCGTACTCAACCGGGACATCAAGCCCGGAGGTCTGGCGGAGTACGGCATCTATCCCACCAAAGACAAAATGAAGACCGGGCTGCGCAAGCAGTTCGCCAAAGTCTTCAGCCTGCCCAACGTGCACTATCTCGGCCATGTCTCGGTGCGGAACGGTGGCGACATCACAATTCCCGAGCTGCGCGAATTTTCGCCCTCAGCCATGGTATTCGCCGTGGGCGCTCAGGGCACGAAGAAGCTGGGTCTGCCGGGTGAAGACGCGCGTGGTGTTTACGCGGCCAAGGATTTTGTCTATTACTACAATCAGCTTCCGCCTTATGCCTCTCAGGATTTTTCCGTGGGCCGGCGTGTCGCTATTGTCGGCATGGGAAATGTGATGGTGGACCTCGTGCACTGGCTGCTGATTGACGATCCAAACAAGACAGTGGAAGAGGTGATCGTGGTGGCCCGTCGTGGGCCGTTCGAAGCGAAATTCGATGCCAAAGAATTTGCTTACGTCGAAAAATTTCTCGACCTCGCCGCCTTCCAGGATGAACTAACAAGAATTCAGCCGAAGCTGAGCGCCGTGGGGCAGGACTGCGCCAAAGTTGCCGGCGATACATTCCCGGTCCTGAATAAGCCTACGGAACAGGCGGAGCGCGGTCGGCTGCGGTTTCGTTTTCTGTGTTCTCCGCAGTCGATTCACGCGGATGCCAGCGGACGCATTGATCGTCTTACGGTCACGGAGAATGTGCTGGTGGAGCGCGACGGCAGCATTGGCTGCAAAGGCACCGACCTGACCACCGACCTCGAAGTGGACACCATGATCTTTGCCATTGGCGATACTGCCGATCCTGGTGTAGGTCTGCCCTGGCACAACGACAGTTATGTGACGAATCCTCGTACCTCCGACCCTGCTCATGCGTCCTATGAAATCTTTGATCCCGAGGCCAGCCAAATCGTGGAAGGAACTTATGCCGTGGGCTGGGCGCGCAAAGCCAGCGAAGGTCTGGTCGGCATTGCGCGTCACGATGGCGAGGTGGGCGCAGCTCAGGTCCTGAAATATCTGGAGACCGCGCCGGAGCGTAACAGCATCTCGCCCCAGGAACTTCTCGCCCGGCTGGAGCGCAGAGGCGTGCGCGTGGTGGGCAAAGGCGATCTTGAGCATCTGGCGCGCGCGGAAGAAATGGAAGCCAGGGCCCGAAGCCTAGCCTGGTTCAAGTTTTCTCAGGACGAGAAAATGCTGGCGGCAATCGAAAAGCAAAAAGGCCAGGGCGCTGCCGTTTAGCCGAAATTCTGCGCGGCTTCGGAGCAAACTCTGCACTCACTCCTGCCTGGTCCGTCCCCTCCCATTGCTGTGATACAAAAGAAGCGAGGAAAGTATCCGTGGACTACGTGAATCTGGGCAGCACTGGTCTGAAAGTCTCAAGGCTTTGTCTGGGCGTCATGACCTATGGCTCGAAGAAGTGGCGCGAGTGGGTCCTGGAAGAAGAAGAGGGCCGTCCGTTCATCCAGCGGGCACTGGAACTGGGCATCAATTTTTTTGATACCTCAGACATGTACTCTGCCGGCGTGAGTGAGGAGATTCTGGGGCGGGCGCTCAAAGATTTTGGGCCATCGCGGGAAAAGATGGTGATCGCCACCAAGGTCTTTTTCCCCATGGGCGATAGTCCCAATCAGCGCGGGCTGTCGCGCAAGCACATCCTGCATGCGATTGATGCCAGTCTGCAGCGCCTGGGGACCGATTACGTGGACCTGTACCAAATCCATCGCTTCGACTACGCCACTCCGATCGAAGAAACGCTCGAAGCGCTCAACGATGTGGTGAAAGCGGGCAAAGCGCTTTACATCGGCGCATCTTCCATGTTCGCCTGGCAGTTTGCCCGCATGATCTATGCGGCGGACCGCCATGGCTGGCAGCGCTTTGCCACCATGCAAAACCACTACAACCTGATGTATCGCGAGGAAGAGCGCGAGATGATTCCATTCTGCCGCGCGGAAGGAATTGGCTTGCTGCCCTGGAGCCCTTTGGCGCGAGGCCTGCTCGCGGGCAGTCGCGGGGCAAACACCCAGCGCTCCCGGCAGGATGACTACGCCCACCAGATGTACACCGCCGAAGCAGATAACGAGGTTGTGGAGGCCGTCGCAAGGGTCGCGGTAAAATGTGGGGTGCCTCCGGCGCAGATCGCTCTGGCATGGCTGCTGCACAAGCCTGGTGTCACGGCGCCCATTATCGGCGCCAGCAAACCGCATCACCTGGAAGATGCCGTTGCCGCTCTGAATGTGAAACTCACGGAAGAAGAGATGTCCGAACTGGAATCCGTGTACATTCCCCATCGCGTGCTCGGACATCACTAACTGAAGACAAGGGCAACTTCACTGTGCGGGACGGAATCCCAGCACATAAGGACAATCGAGGTAAAAATTCTTATGTTGCTTAAATCCCTGTGGATACTGGTATTTTCATGTGCGCTCGCTCCGGGAGCAATGGCCCAGTCGAATGATCAGAGTCCCAAAGAAGACATGAAGAGCGCGGGACACGATACAAAGAACGCGGCGAAGAAAACCGCTCGCGGCGTGAAGCACGGGACCAAAAAGGTCATCCACAAATCGGCCCGCGCCACCCGCAAAGGCGCTGACAAAGTTGAAGACAAGACGGCTCCGCCCCGGCTTTAATCGGATTGATTTGCACGCAGGGCCGCGAAGCTGAGTTATGCTTGCCTGCAGGATGCTTCGCCGCCATTCCAAAAAACAGAGCACGGAAGCTCTCGAGGAACTCTCTGCCTTGCGCGCCGAATTTCGCACGGCAGCGGCAGGGAAGCGGCCGCCATTTTTTTCTTCGCGGATTGGGGTTGTGCTTTCCGGAGGCGGGGCGCGGGGCGCTTATGAAGCCGGAGTCCTGATGGCCTTTCAGGACGCCGAAATCCCCACCCATATTCTTGCGGCGTCTTCAGTGGGCAGTATCAATGCTGCTTCCTATGCCGCTCACTCCGAAGGGCTGGTTGGCAAAGCGGATGTGCTGGTCCGGTCATGGCTCGACCTTACTCCCGCCACACTGGGCATTGACTGGTCGCGCTATATCTTTACTCTGGCCGGGCTCATAGCCGCTTCGGCCGGCATCGGAAATTTTCTCTGGGAGTGGCTGAAGGAGCAGGGCATCTATCTCCATGCTCTGCATCCCAAATCCATGTGGCTGGCGCTGGCCCTGGCCGGCATTTCCATTCTGCTTTTTGCCGACAAACTTTCCTACATCGGGCATCTTTTTCTCAACCTGCTTCGCGGCAGGCCGCGGGAGCCGGACAGGAGAAAAGCCTGGCTCTCTCTGGGCGCTAATTTATTGGTGTGGGGTTTTATTGTCGCTTTTCTGAACTTTACCTGGGTGCATGTTCCAGGCGTCCGGCACCAATATTTGGATCTCACCGGCCCGCTGCCTGCGTTTGTGTTTATCGTGGTCGGCATAATCGGGTACCGCTTTTTGCGCGAGCCCATGAGCCGTCTGAGCCACCGCTTTTTGCGCATGCCTCTGCGGACCGGGTTGTTCGCAAATTTCGAGCGCATTAAATTTCTGCGCGCGCGCATTCCGGAAGATGGCCTGCGGCATTCCCCCATCCGCGTGATTATGACGGCCACGGACCTCGATCACGGAGTAGCGCGTTTTTTTTCCAATACTCCGGTCGAAGTGCTGGCCAGCGATCCAGGCGTGCAGCGGGATTTTGTTTTGCGTGAGTTCGAGCAGCCATTCGATCTGGTTCAGGCCGCGGTGGCGTCCTCTTCTTATACCTTCGCGTATGAAGCCGTTCCCATGGAAGGCAGACTGTGGACGGATGGCGGAATCATGGCGAATGAACCTATCCTGCCTGCTCTGCGTTTGGGGGCGGACGTATTGTTTCTCGTCCTGATGTCGCCGCTGGAAGGCCCGGACACAGCCGGAGAAATCAAAACTTTTCTCGACGTGGGCGTGCACGCCGTGGACATTTTGATCTCGAAAAATTTCAAGTCCGATATCGCCGTGCTGAATAACATCAACCGCCTGTGTTCGGCTTATGCCAGCGATCTGGGAGTAAAACCCGAACAGCTTGAACTGGAAATCGGCGGACAGATTTATCGTTATGCAAAATCGTTCAGCATCGCTCCGGAAAAGCCCTTGCCTGCCGCGGCCCTCGATTTTGATGGCGAACTCATTGCTCCCATTATTTTGCAGGGATATCGCGATGCAACCCACGTGCTCGTGCAGTACCTGAATTACGAGGCGGTGCGCCCCGCGCGCGAGTCAAAACAGATTGTGAAACTTGCCGCGGAAAGGCCGGAAGGAAATTTTAAAGTCAGATTCTCCCAGTAATTGACAAACAGCAAAAACCAAAATTTTTTACGCAAAAACCGCGACTTTTCTGCGTTAGTTAAAGACCTGTCAAGGGCATGTCAAATTCTTGTCTCTTGTATTCACCTGGTAACTTCCTCGAATAGACTCAACCTATACCTATACTTTTTTGGTTGACCATCCTGTCCTTTTTAGCCAGCTGCACACAAATCGTTTTTAGTTAAGATGTGTCCACCTTAGCAGTAAGGCGTCAGTTTAGGTTTCACGTCAACAAGCAGAAGTAAAAGTGACAAGCGAAAAGTGACAAGCAGGAAGTGACTTAAGGAGGTCACGAAAGAAATGATGAAGAACTTTTTCAAAGCATCGGTAGTTGCCGGCGCAATGCTGGTGGCAACGGCCGCTTTCGCACAAACAGATCCAGGCGTAAGAGGTGGGCTGAATAACACTGGTGGCGGACTCCAGTCGCAGGGCATTCCAATTCCCCACACTCCGCTGATCAGCGCGAACCCCAATCATCCTGATCTTAAGGTCAGTGACATTGAGCTTTCGTTG
>WNFP01000094.1_pt1 | contig 121410 bp, 112 predicted proteins | sample 5400201 | NCBI WGS metagenome assembly WNFP01 (sample SAMN13153355, study PRJNA577476) | soil metagenome | isolation source: 115 cm saprolite under Madrone tree | place: USA:California | collected 2016-06-14
TATTTCCCGATTATGAGCTGACCGATCACGCGGGCAAACGTCGGAAGCTTTCCGATCTTCAGGGGCCAGATCCGATGGTTCTAGTGCTTAGCCGGGGAGGATTCTGCCCCAAGGATCGGCGCCAGGCCGAGGGTCTGGTCCAACTTCATCACGAGATGGAAGTCGGTTACTCCCGCCTGGTCACCATCAGTACCGACAACATGCTTCTGACGAATGAGTACCGCGACGGCGTCGGCGCTCATTGGACCTTTTTATCCGATCCGGGACGCAAGGTTCAGAAGGATCTCGACATCGCCGAGTATACGGATCCCGAGCACAATCCGATGATCCCGCATGTCATCGTCCTCGAACCTGGTCTCGTTATATTCAAAATCTACAACGGCTACTGGTTTTTTGGCCGGCCGACCATCGAAGAACTTCGGCAAGACTTGCGTGCTGTGTTGAAGAAATGCCGTCCGGACTGGGACATCATTAGGCCCGAACTGAAAGCCGCTTGGGAACGGGGTGAACATGATCGCTTTTATCCCTATGGCAAGACCTACGGGCAGGTGTTTCGGGAAGAGACGTAGTACGGGCCTGGGGAGCACTAGGGGCGCGTGGCCAGAACTCAGAAAACGCGTGACAGAAGTTCATCCAATGCTTGGGGGTAAGAGTGGTTGAGCACAACAAAACTGCACTGGCGACGGGAGCTTCCCATGGAATTGGACGAGCCACTGCGTTGGCGCTTGCTGAGACGGGTGCACATGTATTTGTTCACTACGGCCACTCCGGCGGCGCGGTCCGCGGTACTAGTAGCGCGGTTGCCTAACGATGCGCTGGTGGAAATCGAAGTGATCGCGGGGTTGTAGGCGTAAGCGAGAGAGGAAGTGAATGACGAAGTGAAGAAGTACCCCCCTTCTAACCAAAACCGAAGGGTGGGGCGCCCTCATTACTTATTCTTGATAAACTGATGGAAATCGCGTCCTAACGGCGTGCCTGTCCGCAAGAAAGGAAATCGAGCGAGTGAGCCACCAACCGAGCAAATGGGGAGGACGAATATGAGAGCGGACGTCAAAAAGGCGAGATAAAATGCAACTCATCGACAACATCCCAGTGTGGGGTCCGCCGGACGAGGGTGCGCTCAGTCAGATCAAGACATGTGCCAAGACAGCTGACAAGGTCGCATTAATGGCCGACCATCACAAAGGCTATGCCGTCCCAATCGGCGGAGTGGTCGCGTACAAAGACTCGATTAGTCCGAGTGGCGTCGGATTCGATATCGCTTGCGGCAACAAGGCCGTCTTGCTCGATATGCCCGGCCCTGCACTTCGAGCGGATATCGGCAAGATCATGGATGACGTGTGGCACACGATTAGTTTTGGAATTGGACGGCGCAACGCGGAGCAGGTAGACCATCCATTGTTTGAGAGTTCAGCCTGGAAGTGCGAAGCCGCTGCCCCTCTGAAACAGATGGCACGCGAACAGCTAGGGACGGTTGGCTCGGGAAATCATTACGTTGATCTCTTCACGGACGAGCAGGATAGGGTATGGATCGGAGTGCATTTCGGATCACGAGGACTAGGACACAAAATCGCGACGTGGTTTTTGAAGAAAGCCGGAGCGAAAGACGGAATGGATGTTGACCCGTGCGTGATCAATGCCAATAGCGATCTCGGCGACCAGTACATCAAATGCATGCACCTCGGCGGCGCATATGCATACGCGGGAAGAGATTGGGTGTGCCAGAAGGTTGCCGGACTCCTAGGCGCTGCCATTCTCGAAGAGGTTCACAATCATCACAATTTTGCCTGGCGAGAGACTCACGGCGGCGAAGAGTACTGGGTAGTTCGCAAGGGAGCAACGCCAGCATTCCCAGGCCAGAAAGGTTTCGTGGGCGGAACTATGGGCGAAACGTCAGTGATTCTGGAAGGCGTTGAGAACAAAGAAGCCAAGCACTCTCTCTACAGCACAGTTCATGGCGCTGGCCGAGTCATGGGGAGGATGGAGGCCAAAGGCAAAACTGATCGCAAAACGGGACAAGTACTTCGGCCAGGCAAAGTCACACAGGAAATGATGCAAAGATGGCTCAGGAAAGCAAACGTCGAATTACGAGGAGCAGGGCTCGACGAATCCCCGGACTGCTACAAGCGATTGTCCGAAGTTCTTACCGAGCACGGAGAGAGCATTCGGATTCTGCATACGCTTACTCCCGTGGGCGTTGCGATGGCTGGAGCCAACGAATTCGATCCTTACAAGGATTGAAATAAGCCATCGCGAGTTCGCAGTAATTATTCTTGATAAAATCGCGCCCTAGCGTCATGCCTGCGCACAAGAAAGGAATCGACCAGTGGGCCACTAGCCGTGTATTACTTCCGCGGTTTTGCAAGCGCCTGGGGAGCGCCTCAGCGTCTTGACAGAGTCTTGGCCGGCGTGCTACCAAGTTGGCTCGTCCCGTAAGCCCATAGAGAGTCCTGGAAAGGTCTGTCTCATGAAAAAACTCTTTCGAATCTTCCTAGTAGTGTCGGTATTTGCATTCACAGCGGCGGCGGATTCCGGCAACCGCTTCAAGAATACGGCCCCCGATCCGCTGGCCGGCAACGATGACGGCTTATTTACCCCCGCGCAATTTGAGGCGGCGATGGCCGCTCGTCCCGATCCCTCAGGAAAGATCTTCGTATCACGTTGCCGCTTCGCCCCATTCAGCAGCACGACAGCACTGTATGCGCCGTTCGCCGGCACGCAAACCGCCGACGCGATTGTGGGCGACACAACGTTCTCTTTTGCGGATGGCACGAAGTGCTTCAACCCACAAAACGAGTCGAACATCGTCATCAACCCGACCGACCTAAACAACGTGGTCACCTCCGCCAACGAGTACCGCATTGATGGCGATGAGGTTTACGTCAGCAAGGACGGGGGAAAGACCTTCACGGACGTGATACTTCCGGGCCGCACCGGAGCGACCGGCGGGCAGGGGGTCTTCGCGCGTGTAGGTTCCTGCGGCGACCCGGTACTGGCATTCGGGCCCAGCGGCACTTTGTATTATGTGGGCCTGAACTGCAACTTCCGAAAGGGCAGTACCGCCAGCGGCGTGGCCGTGAGCGCCTCGCAGGATGGCGGAATGACGTGGGGCGCTCCGCAAATGGTGCACTTCACCGATGCGAACCAGCTTTTTAATGACAAGGACTGGATCACGGTGGGGCCGGATGGCACAGTCTATGTCACGTGGACGCGTTTTAAGTCAAGAGGGGCTCTGCAGGGGTTCGCTGGCTCGCCCATCGTGATGTCCGTCTCCCACGATGGCGGGAATACCTGGTCCGACTTTGCGAAAGTCAGTGATGGCTCGCATCCGTTTAATCAGGGTTCGCAGGCAAAAGTGGCACCGGATGGAACAGTTTATGTGGCCTACGAGGGGGCGACGCCGAGTACCGGCTTTAACGGTGATGCAATCATCCTGGCGCGCTCGACCGATGGCGGCAAGACCTTCACCAACACCGAGCTCGCCCGCGCCTACGACGATTACAACTGTTACCCCATTAACGTCGCGCAGCTCCGGCAGACCTTGAGCGGAGAACAATTCCGCATCAACAGCTTTCCAAGTTTTGATATCGATCCCACGAGCGGTCATATGGGAATTACTTGGACCGATGATCAAGCGAATGCCAGCTGCGGCTTTGAAAAGGGCGGCCACTTCGTTGGGCCCACCTCCAATCAGGTAAAGCTCATCACCTCTTCGAACGGTACCACTTGGGGCGCGCCACTAGTGATCACCACGGGAGCCGCCGACAAGGTTTATTCTGCTGTGGGCTTCAATGCGGGACGCCTGATCGTCACCTATTACACGCGCACCTACTCTCCGGATAGCGACGACTGCCACGCCCAGGTACAAGACACGACGACTGGCACGCTCAGCTTTCTCCTTGGTCCGGTCTGCCTGGACTATGCCGCGCGAAGTTCATCGGATGCATTCGGGAGCGAGACGCGCCTGACGAGCGACTCGTCGAATCCGTACATCACGTTCGCAGGATCCTTTATCGGCGATTACACCGGCGCCGCGGTAGACCGTACAGGTCGAGGATTTGCGGCTTGGGCTGACTTCCGCGGGAACCCTAGTCATACAAATCCCAACATGGACATGGACGTGTATCGCATGTATTGAGGGACAGGGAGAGATCCCGTTCAGGAATTATTTTGCGAGGCGCAAAGACGAACAGCCGTCGAACGGATCAAAGCGAGGTGCCGACTCAAATTACGGGCGGTCGGGGCTTTCGAAGGCTTCGTGAAGAGCTATGCCGGTGACCACAGCGGTGATGCCGACGGCAAACCAGATGAAGCGGCTCTTGGCGGCTTTGATCGGCGGCCCGCCATAACCCTTGCTGCCTGCGCCGCGCGGCCCCTGTGGGTCAGCAGCGCTGGGATCGAGGACGACGCGATAGGCCGCGCCTTCCGGAATCTCACGCACGTCATCCTCGACGGCTATACTGAGCGACCCGCGCGTGCTCTTGACGATCAATTCCTTGGGATTCAGGACTGTAACCTGCCCGATCGTGGGCTGGTTGGAATTCGGGCGAATCACGGCAGAAGCAACGTGCAAGGCAAAGGCTTTCGAATTGGCAGTTGAAAAAGTGGCGGAGCCGACTGTTAGCGTCGCGGCTGGGGTGATGTCATCCTGGGACAAGGTGACGCTGCTTGCACCGGAGAGAAGCAAGCGGGCAGCGCTGGCGCGTACCTGGACGCTGCCGGATTGCGCGGTGGTGAGTCTGTCGCCGCTAAAAACAGTCGCGCCGACGGATGCCTGCGCGGCGCCAACCTGGGCGCGATCGGCGTAGACGACAATACCGAGCGGAGAGGAAGGAGCGGCCCGGACGGGCGCAGTCACAAGCGAAGCAGAAACGAGCAGGGCGAGGAGGCTCTTGGCAATCGAAATGCGTTCTTTACCGCGGGTGACTGCAAAACATTTTATTTTGTTGCCGACCGAAAGACGGTCGATGCTGCTGGTGACCGCAGAACGGTCAACGCGCAGGCGCGTCATTAAACGCCTCCAAGAGGGACATCGGAAGAATACTGAGTAAACTTAGTGCCGTCAATCGGCAAACGCTTGTTGAATGTAAAGAGTAACGCTATCCCGGCGCAGACGGAGTTTGCTGGCCGATGAGGCGTTCCGCTGCTACAATGCAAGCAAAATATGACCGATTGGAAACAGATTACCGCCCGCATCCGCCGCGCGCGTACCAGCAAGGATCCCGCGGGACAACTTTCAAATCTCTACCAGAAGACAAGAGACGCGATGGTGGCGTTCGAACTGGCGAAGTACTTCGAGACTTCCGGACAGAATGCCGATGCCGCGAAATGGTATTCCGCCGCGGCGGAGAGATTCCGCCGCTCGGATTGGAAAATCAAGGCGCAGGAAGCGGCAGTACGTCTTGGCGGCGCACCCGGTGAGATCCCGCTGGAAGCGGGGACGCCACCAACAGGGGAGTTTGCTCTGACGCCGCCTCCGGATTCGGCGCTCGAGCCGGAATTACAATTCGAACGGAATCCTGAAGCGCTCGAGTCTTCGGTGGCAGTCACCAGCGAGATCCAGCAGGCAGCAGAGAGTTCATTGAATACGCCGGCCGCTGCCGGCACGGAAAGAAAAGGCCGCCGACGGGGACGCCGTGGGGGCAGGAACCGGCGCAAGGGCGGCAGCAAGAGGGAAGCAATAGCAGCTCCGGGACAGCACTCAGTGGAGGCGACTGCGCCACGCCACGGATTGCCTTCGGCGGTCCCAGAGGAATTGGCGGAGCCGGCTCCTCCTCGAGTGACGCACAGCCGCGCAATTCCCAGCCTGCCAGTCGAGCCGATCGGGGAGCCCGGTGGACCAAGCGTGAAGGGCCGCTATGGTGATCCCGGACTCTCTTCCCGGATTTCCTTGTTGGAGATGCAATTCCGCAGACTGATGACTTGCCCACCCGCGAAACTGGAAGAAGCGGATCGCGCGCCAGCGGGACCTGGCGTATTTGTGCTCACGGATTCGGATCTGACGAGCTACTACTACGTGGAAGCTTGCCAGACACTGCGCATCGCCATCGCCAACTTATTGCGCGGTTCCAGCCGGCGCGGAGTGGAATCGATCAAGCCGCGGCTGGCCGAGCACTTGGGCATAGCGGAACCGCGCGTTGCAAAGTATCTGGCCGAGCACTGTGTGGTGCGTTGGCTGCAGCTCGATGAAGGGGCATCGAATTTCGCGCATTTTGTCATTGCGGTTCTCCGGCCTGCCCTTAACGAATAGGAAAACCGCCCCAAAGAATGTGCAGGAATCTTCCACGGAAGTGGAAAGTTCCAGCCCATTCGGACTATTAGTAACCTCTTTTTGGGACTCGAGGAATTACCGTTGGATGCTCCCAATTGCCGTTTAACCCCCAATTTCGACCGTTCGCTGCAACCTGCTGGCGTCCAACACTGGCAACCGCCAAACTATAGGTGTCCAAAGACTTATTGGACGTACCTAGATACCGTGGTACGGTTTGAAGCATCAAATGGCATGAGCCCGGGGGCAGTCGTTGGGCCTGGTTCCAACGATTGAATGGGCTCGAAATAAACTAAGGCTAAGTGGCAAGCATTTCTGAAAGTGGAGGATAGAGGTTTATGCCGAATACAGTAGGCACGCAAATCGCGAGGACGTTTGATTGGGTAGTCTGTAAGACGGCTGGAATCACCTTTGACACCATCCAGTTCTTCAACAAGCGCAATCCCAATCCTTCGGTTACTCCGAAGTGGTCGGATAAACCGCTTTTGAAGTCGTGGGAGAAGACCAAGCCGACGCTAGGTTTCCCGCGCCAGACGGATTCGCTTTGCCCAGCGTGCGTCAAAGAGGCGCGCGAAGCGATCATCGCGGGCAAGAAAGACTGGCGCGACCTGATGCACGAGAAGGTCGGCGAGATCAAGGCGCAGATCATCGAGCGCGACGGGCAGGTCTGGATGGTGAAGGATTGCCCGCTCCACGGCCACTACGAAGACATGATGGCCATCGATTCCAAGTTCCTCAGCTGGATCGAAAAGCAGTTCCCCGGACGCGACATTCCGGCGCACAACGACGAAGACCTGCATAAGCACGGTTCCTCAACCGTGAGGTATGGCCGCGGGTCGGTGCTGACTGTTGACCTGACCAACCGCTGCAACATGATGTGCGACCCCTGCTTCATGGACGCCAACCAAGTCGGCTATGTGCATGAATTGGGCTGGGAAGAGGTTAAGGAAATCCTGGACAACGCTCTGAAGATCAAGCCGCGCCGCCAGATGTCCGTGCAGTTCAGCGGAGGCGAGCCGACCATGAGCCCGTACTTCCTGGATGCGGTCGCTTACGCCCGCAAGATCGGCTACAACAGCGTGCAAGCCGCGACCAACGGCATCGAGTTCGCCAAGAGCAAGGAGTTCTGCAAGAAGGCGTTCGAGGCGGGTATGCGCTACGCGTACCTGCAGTTCGACGGCATCGGGAACGACGCTAACAGCCACCGGCAGATTGGCAACTTGTTCGACGTGAAGCTGCGCGCCATCGAGAACATGCACGAAGCGGGCATCGAAATCGTGCTGGTGGTGACCATCGTCAACAACGTGAACAACGACCAGGTGGGCACGGTTGTGAAGTTTGCGATGGAGAACCCCAAGAAGATCGCGTTTGTCAGTTTCCAGCCAGTTTCGTTTACTGGCCGCGATGAAGACATTACGCCGGAACGGCGCCTGCGCCAGCGCTATACGCTTTCGCACCTGGCCAAGGATGTGAGCAGCCAGGTGGGCAAGGTCGAGCCGACGCGCGACTGGTTCCCGATTTCGTTCATCAGCACGTTTGCGGGATTTTCGGACATGGTCAAGGGGCAAGAGTCGAATTGGGGCTCGCTGTCCTGCGGCTGCCACCCGAACTGCGGCGTGGGCACCGCGCTGATGATCAACAAGGAAACGAAGGAATGGGCGCCCGTTCCGCGATTCCTAGACGCCGAACAGCTCACGAAAGACGTGACGGCGATTACCGACGCGGCTCGCGGCAAGAATTTTTCAAACTTCATGATGGCCATGGCCCTCTTGAAGAACTATCACCCGTTCCGGGGACCGGTGGGGTTGAAACTGTATGACCTCTTCAAGAAATTTGACAAGACCTGGGCGCTGACCAAGGGCGCGGAGAAGAAGTACGGCCGGACTTCTCCGGAGCGTACGTACGAGGACGCCATTAAGCGCCGCCAGACCGATCCTTGGAACTTCCTGTTTATCGCGGGAATGTGGTTCCAGGATTTGTTCAACTACGACTTCCGCCGCACGGAAATGTGCATCATCCCGTATGCCACGCAGCAGGGTGAAATTTCCTTCTGCGCGTACAACACCGGCGTGGGCTGGCGGCAGATCATCGAGAATATGCATAAGAATGCGACCGTGGCCGAGTGGTACAAAAACCACGGAAAGCACGAAATCTATGCCAAGGGCAAGTCGGTCAACCTGGAGAGCTTCGAGCACTCGCTGAAGATCGACTCCGAAGATGCAGCGCGTGTTCGGCACCTTGAGCACGACGTTCCATTGACCGCGGCCGAAGAAGACCGCGCTCGGCGCAAGAAAGCCTACGAAGAGCAGGCCAAGGTTCGCGCGATCTATGAAGAACTGGTGCTGAAGAAGCCCCAGCCGACAGTCGTGCAGATTGGGACGGTCAGCGACATCGCCAAGGCCGTGCCTGCCAACTTCGCGAACGCGGGCAAGCCGGTCACCATCGCCCCGGCGAATGGCAACGGCCATTCCAACGGTAACGGCGCTCCGGCCAACACGCAGTCGTCTGAAAAGGCTGCAGAAGCCGTCGCCGGCGACTAAGTAACCCGTCTCAGGTCCACAGATTTGCGATTGCCCTCCGACTAGTCGGAGGGCAATTGCTTTTGGGAGAGCGCGTTTGTTCACCGTGGCTGTTATAATTGGAGAAGATACGGACAGGAACCCAATATGCCCATCTACGAATACATTTGTGAGGATTGCCAGACACACTTTGAGAAGATCGTGCTGAACAAGACCCAGGAAATTGCCTGCCCAAAGTGCGCGGGGAAGAGGAACGCCATTCAGCTCTCCGTTTTCAGTTCGGCGAATGCGATGAGCAGCGGCAATTCGACCAAGGCATCCGGTGGGTTCTCCGGGGGCGGCGGCAGTTGCTGCGGCGGCGGATGCGGTTGCAACTGAGTCTTCGAGGATCTAGCCCCGAACGGTGAACCGGTTCTGCTTACCGCCAACTATGGCGCACGTCTGAACGGCTATGATCTTCACCCACTCTTCACTTCTACTCTTCGTGAGCGCAGCCCTGGTCCTGCTGGCGATCCCTGGGCCTGCCGTACTCTACGTCACGAGTCGCAGCATCGGACAGGGCAGGAGCGCCGGTCTAGTTTCTGCGCTTGGCATTGGCGTAGGTACTCTCGTTCATGTCGCTGCCGCGGCAGTGGGATTGTCGGCGCTGCTGATGTCGTCAGTGGTGGCATTCTCCGTAGTGAAGTATCTCGGCGCGGCGTATCTGATCTATCTGGGTGTACAAAAACTGCGCGGCGCAGAGTCTCTCGATCTGTCAGAGGAGGCTCCGCGGGCAAATCTGAGCCGTATCTTTGGGCAAGGCGTGGTCGTCAATATTCTAAATCCCAAGACGGCGCTTTTTTTCTTCGCATTTCTTCCCCAATTCGTGGATTCTTCGCGCGGATCGGTAGCGGTGCAAATTTTTTTCCTTGGGACACTTTTCGCAGTAATGGGAATCACAAGCGACAGCCTTTGGGCGTTATTCGCCGGAACCGTGGCGCGCCGCTTGAGCCGCAGCACACATTGGATGCGCACACAGCGCTACGTCTCTGGCGGAATGTTGATTTCGCTTGGCGTGGCGACGGCGTTCGCGGGTTCCGGCAGTAAGAAGTAAGCACTTCGATTTCCCTGCTTTTCGTGCTTCCTCCAGCGTCGATTTCCAAAAACTGCTTATCTACTGCGGCCGCGAATAGTGTTGGATGTTCGGCGGCGGAGCGATAGAAGGGTTGCCGCGCGGGTCGCGAATGGGGGCTTCCGCTCTCCACTTCATAGGAATTACGCCGGTCCACGCAGGCACCGCATAATCTTCGTCATCATTCACGGCAAAGCCCGTGCGCACTTTGGCGGAAGCTTCGACCAGCGGCACGGACACAACCATGGTGCCCTTCAATTCCTGCTCGGTTGGAAGACGCACCGTAGCCCAACGGCCACGAATCACGTACTCGACGAAGTCGCGCATGGCGGCCAGCTTCGCGGGCTCGCCTTCAACCGGTTCGGCCTTCCCCATCACCACGACGGAGCGATAATTCACCGAATGGCCCGTTGCTGACGGGGCGCAGACGATGCCGTCGAGCAGCGTCACGCTCAGGCAAAACGGCGCGCCGCTCGCCAGCGTTTTCATCAAGCGGCTTGCCGTGGAACCGTGAAGAAAGAGTTTGTCGCCGACGCGGACGTAATTCGTCGGCACGACGATAGGCAGGCCATCCGAGATGAAGGCGACATGGCAGACAAAAGCTTCATCGAGAATGGAGTAGATCAACTCGCGGTCGTAGCTGCCGCGCTCTGGCTTGCGGCGGACTTTGGTTTTTTCTGTAGGAGTAAAGTTGCTCATTCACGCAGACTAGCGGTTGCCAGCACACCGCGGCAAGAGCCAATCTGGATGAGCCAGTGAATTGACCCCGCCTGTGAATCGTGTACCCTGTGGGACGCTGCGCCACATTGGCATTGAGGCTCAACAGCAATGAAGAAGCCCGTGTTCACTAGAGAAACGTTTCAGTTTTTCAAGGATCTCGGCCGCCACAATCGCAAGGAGTGGATGGACGCGAACCGCGACCGCTATCAGGCTACTCTAATTCAACCCTTCAGGCGCTTACTGGAAGAACTTGCACCGGAGGTGCTTGAGATCGATTCACGCTTTGACACCTCCGGCCGCACCGGTGCGAATTTCTCACGGATCAATCGCGATATCCGTTTTGCGAAGGACAAAACACTCTACAAAACACACATGTACCTCAAGTTTTCCGTTCCTCCACCGGCCAAGCGGGAAACCGGCCAGCTCTACGTCGGCCTTAGCGTGAACACGGTGACGGCAGGTTTCCGCATCTATTCGGGCGGGAAGCGCAGAGAGTCTACTATTGCGCTGATTGCGGAACCGCGCGTGATTGCGGATTCCCACTGGATCACAAAACAAAAGAAGCGTCTCGGCCGCCGCTACGAAAGCTACTGGTATAAGACGGTGAAAGGGGAGTGGACAAAACACTCCGGCTGGCCTGTTTCGACTGAGGATTGGAAGAAGATCCAAGCGTGGATCGTCCGACGCAAGTTCTCTCCCTCCGCAGCCACGCACGCGTCGTTTCCACGCAAAGCCGCCCAGGTGTTTCGCGATCTCTATCCGCTAGTGCGCTTCACTTCATTGCCGGAGTAGAAAGGGAGAGGCACCATGAATCAAATCAAGACTCGCAGAAAATTCCTAAAGATGCTTTCGGCGAGTCCACTGCTGGCTAGTCCAGGGCTTCTTGCCGCTTCTTTCGCCAATATGGCGGCGGGCGAACTCACGGATAAGAAATTTTTTGGCTGGCTCGATTCTGTTCAGCAAAGCGAGGAAGTGATCTCCTCCCCAGACCAGGCCTTCGACGTGATGGATTTTGAGCCCGCCGCGCGCAAGGCGCTGCCTCCCGCACATTTCGGCTATCTTGCCACCGGTGTGGACGACGATGGAACGGTGCGCGCAAATCGCGAAGGTTACTCGCGCATCCAGATTCGAGCGCGCCGGCTCATTGACGTCGAGAACCTCGACATGTCCGTAAGCTTCTTCGGCACAAAGTGGAACTCGCCGATTGCGCTCTCGCCAGTGAGCGCTCAGAAAGCTTTCCATCCTGAAGGTGAAGTTGCCGTGGCCCGGGCAGTACGTGCCAAGGGCTACCTGATGATGCTGTCCACGGTCGCTACTGCGTCCATCGAAGATGCAACCGCTGCAGCAGGTACTCCAGTCTGGCAGCAACTCTATCCGACAAACGTCTGGGAAGTTTGCCGGGCGATCGTAAAGCGCGCTGAAGCTGCGGGTTCTCCTGCGATTGTGTTGACGGTGGATTTGCAGGAAGGAAGCAACCGCGAAACTTTATTCCGCTCGCAACTTGTTGATAAAAGGGAATGCTCCGCATGCCATAAGAGCGCTTACACGGGCTTTGCCCGCGGAAGGCCTAGAGCGGGCACCGGGGGCTTCGCCGAATACGCAGCCCGGAAGCCGATGCTCAATGGCCTGGATCTTTCGAAGGTTACCGCCGTTCAACCCCCGAACATGAATTGGGATTTCGTGAAACGGCTGCGGGACGCCGTTGCCGTGAAGCTCGTCATCAAGGGCATTGTTACTCGCGAAGACGCGCAGCTCGCAGTGGAACACGGAGTAGACGGTCTGATGGTCTCGAATCATGGAGGGCGCGCCGAAGAGACTCTTCGCCCGACAATTGAAAGCTTGCCTGAAGTGATCGAAGGCGTCGCCGGAAAGATTCCTGTCATCGTGGATGGCGGCATCCGGCGCGGCACGGACATTTTCAAAGCCCTCGCGCTCGGCGCGGCCGCGGTTGGCATCGGTCGGCCTCACGCGTGGGGGCTCGCTGCCTTCGGCCAGCCGGGTGTCGAGGCGGTACTGGAAATCCTGCGCCGCGAATTGCGCACCATCATGCGCCAGGCCGGAACCACTTCGATTGACAAGATTACGCACAGCTACATTGCTGCCCGTCCGTCCTAATTTCGAGAGGGCCTCTCACGGGGCCCACAACCGCAACGCCAGCAGATGCCACGACCAGAGAAAGCCAGTGAGCACGCAACAGGCCGAGGAAACGAGGAGCGAGTGAATCCGCACCGCGCGGTGGATTTCCTCCTCGGGCACGCGCAGAACCAGGACCAGCCCGAGGATCGACAGCAGCGGGAAGAAAAACGTCCCGAGAAAAATCCCCACCGTCCAGAAATTAAACGAGCCGATTTGCGCGCCGCTGAGTCTCATTAAGCACGGAGGAACGATGAGAAGCGCCAGCGTCGCGAGCAGCGGGACCACGCGAACGGAGAGATGGCGCACATCCTTCATGGCGCCAATAAGTTTCAATAAAAGCCAAACAAGGGCGTACGGCAACGAAGTCACCATAATAAACAGACAAAGTGAGAGCAGCGCGATGCGAAGAAAAAGCAGGGCCAGGCTGCTCCGCTCGCTGTAAGAAATGCCGCCAAGTCCGCTGCCCGCGACTGCCCAATCACCGGCTTGCGTGGTGAAAAAAACCGTAGTTCCTTCCGGTTCTTTCTCCCCGCGGAAGAGGTTCTTGCCGACGTAGAGAAGCGGCTCGGGCCGGCCAAATAGCCCGGAGCGCGTCAGCTTGCCGTTGATCACACGAATGCGCGTGCCGCCCTTCAGGTCATCCATAAATGCAAAAAGTTGGCTTCGCGGCGCGCGTGGCGCGTAATAGCCCGTGAATGTTTTCAATTCTTTCGCGGGAAGAACCGTTACGGGCTGCTGAGGTTTCAGAAAATCTTTCGAAAGAAAATCAATAGCCAGGCGATTTAGGCTTTCGAGCGCCTGATGGGAATTGTCACTGTTCAGCAGAATGACGTACCCCCAGTTGTGCTCCGGCATGTAGCGATACGAAGAAATAAAGCCGTCGATACCGCCATCGTGGCCGCGCGTCACGACGCCGCCTTCGACGCTTGTGTAATTGCAGAGGCCATAGCCTAGCCTCAGGCCGTTTTTCGCTGCCAATGTGGTTTCCGGCATCTCCATCCGAAAAATCGATTCGGTACTCACCAGTTGCGCGTCTCCGTACTTTCCGCGCCGCAGAAGAAGTTGCACGAGCTTGGCCAATTCACCCGGCGACGCTTTCAGGTCGCCTGCTGGCCGCAAATAGATGAACGGATATTTGGAAGGTTTCGGTGGATTGCCTTCGTACGCAGTCGCAAGCAAGGCTCGGATCGCCTCGGTAAAGGGGTAGTCAGCGTGTTCCATGCCCATCGGCCGCAGGAAATTGTCTCGAATGTATTGATCGAAAGGCATCCCTGAGACTTTCTCGATCAGATAGCCTGCAACCGCATTTCCGGGATTCGAATACGACATGCGCGTTCCTGGAGGCCAGCGCACCGTTTGCGGTTCCCGAAAACGCTTGAAGACTTCGAGCAGTGGAAAATCGTAACGATCCCGGACGTTGTACACTTCGCTCGGCTCCATGTCATCAAAGCCGGCGGTGTGTTCGAGCAAGTTCACGATTCGAACGGGATGAGCGGCCTCCCACGGATTCTTGAACGGAATTTCCGGTGCGACATCCTGCAACCGGGCATACAGATTGATTTTTCCTTCTTCCTGCAATTTCAGCAGGGCCAGCGCGACAAACGTCTTGCTTATTGAAGCTACGCGAAATTCCGTGTCGCAGGTCATCTCGCGGTTTGCCGCCAAGTCCGCTTTTCCAATGCCCCCACACCATGAGAGCTGCCCATTCGTCACCAGCGCCACGCCAGCTCCGGGAATATGTTCTCTATCGAGTACGCTCTTCATTGCCTGCTGCAATTCCGGGAGCGTCTTCGGGTGTGGAAGATTGTCCTTCTGCTGCGCGGCGCTCGAGATCGACACTAAAAAGATCAGTGCGGCGGCAAGCAACGACATAGCAGCGTGAAATTCAACGCGGCGCAAGCGGCGCTCCTTTGGAAGCTCGATTCGTCCGAACGCCGCATTCTATCCGTGAATTCGTGTAGCGCAAAAGAAATCGCGGAAGAGGCCGCCCGCGGCAAAGCGTCCAAGACGATTGACGCTGCCCGTACTCTCGCATACGATGCCGCACGTCACAGTTTTGTGTTTTGTAAGCTATTTTCGAAAGGGAACTTCGCCAGCTATGAAGCCGCCAATGCGCTTTTTTGGTACCGCCGTACTGTTTTTCCTGAGCATAAATCTGGGCCTTGCCCAGCAGCCGCCGCAACCAGCTCCAGAAAAAGCCGCGGAAAAGCCGAAAGAAGAAAAGAAGCCGCCCGCTCCCGAGGAAAAGATCGTTCAAACCAAACATTCCCTGAAGGTCGCCGGGCAGGAAATTAAGTACACCGCGACGGCGGGCACGATCTTGCTGAAGCTCGAAGACGGCACGCCCAAGGCCAGCATCTTCTATGTCGCCTACACCAAGGATGACGTCAGCGAGGCCAGCCAGCGCCCGCTCACTTTTAGCTTCAACGGTGGCCCGGGTTCCTCATCTGTGTGGTTGCATCTTGGCTTGTTCGGCCCACGGCGCGTGCAGATGGGCGATGCGGGCGCGCTACTTCCGCCACCTTATAAGCTGGTTGACAACGACGTTTCGCTCCTGGACATCAGCGACCTGGTCTTCATCGATCCTGTTTCGACGGGCTACAGCCGCGCCGTTCCCGGCGAAACACCGCAGCAATTCCACGGCATAACACCGGACGTCGAATCCGTTGCGGACTTCATCCGGCTCTACACCACGCGAAACAAGCGCTGGTCCTCGCCGAAGTTTCTTGCTGGCGAAAGCTATGGGACCACGCGCGCCGCGGGCCTTTCCGGCTATCTCCAGCAGCGCTACGGCATGTATCTCAATGGCATCGTCCTGATTTCATCGATCCTGAACTTCGAGACGGCGGAATTCGACGCCGGCAACGACTTGCCGTACATCCTGTATTTGCCGACCTACACCGCCATCGCGTGGTATCACAAAAAACTTCCCGCTGATTTGCAAAGCGGCGATGTCCAAAAAGCCGTCGAAGAATCGCGCAAGTTTGCTGTTGGAGAATATACGGATGCGCTGATGACCGGCGACGCTTTGCCCGCTGCCCGCCGCGCCGAGATCATGCAAAAGGTTGCCCGCTTGACCGGACTTTCGCCTGACTATATCGACCGCACCAATTTGCGCATCGAAATCCAGCGCTTCACGAAAGAGTTGCTTCGCAGCGAGCGCCGGACCATCGGCCGCATTGACGCGCGTTTCACCGGCATCGATCGAGACGCCGCAGGCGAACGGCCAGAATTTGACCCCAGTATCGCGGCAATCATCGGTCCTTATTCGGGCATGCTGAACAACTATGTGCGCAACGACCTCAAGTTCGACAGCGACTTGCCCTACGAAGTGCTGACCGGACGCGTACGGCCATGGAACTATGCGCCGTATGAAAATCGCTACGTCAACGTCGCAGAAACGCTACGCAGCGCCATGACGCAAAATCCATTTCTGCACGTTTTTGTCGCCAAGGGCTATTACGACCTGGCCACGCCGTTTTTTGCCGCCGACTATACGTTCGACCATCTTGGTCTCGACCCCACGTTGCGCGGGCACCTCAGCGGTGCCTACTACGAAGCCGGCCACATGATGTATGTCCACGCGCCGTCCCTCGCCAAACTCAAGGCGGACATCGCGCAATTCATTAAATCCAGCACGGCAGCGAATCCGGCAAAATGAAGCGCATCTTCAGCATCATTGCCTGGATAGCCGTTGCGGCCTTGGGCGCCGGGGCGCTGGGTTCCATCGCCCTGCATCGCGGAGAGGCGCTTAACGCGACCTGGTTCGTTGCTGCCGCCGCCTGCTGTTACCTAGTGGCCTACCGGCTTTACTCCGCCTTCGTCGCTGCAAAAATTCTCGCGCTCGATGACACGCGTGCCACACCCTGTGAGCGCCACGATGATGGCCGCGACTTTGTGCCTACGAACAAATGGGTTCTCTTCGGCCACCATTTCGCCGCCATCGCCGGCCCCGGCCCGCTCGTTGGACCCACGCTCGCGGCACAGTTCGGCTACTTGCCCGGAACGCTCTGGCTGATTGCTGGCGCGGCGTTCGCAGGTTGCGTGCAGGATTTTGTCATTCTCTTTTGCTCGATTCGCCGCGACGGAAAATCCGTGGGCCAGATGGCCCGAGAAGAGGTTAGCGAACGTGGCGGCTTCATCGCGCAATTGGCCGTGCTGGCGATCATGACGATTCTTCTGGCCGTGATTGGCCTCGTCGTCGTGAACGCCCTCAAATCTTCACCGTGGGCCACTTTCACTTTGGCAATGACAATTCCCATTGCGCTGCTTCTGGGTCTATATCTTCGTTTCGTGCGTCCAGGCCGCGTGCTGGAAGCTTCGGTCATGGGGGTCGCGCTCGTTCTTTTTGTGGTTGTCGCGGGGCAGTGGGTGGCCGATTCGCCAGCCTGGTCTCGCGTATTTACGCTGAGCGGAGTGGCGCTGGCCCTCGCCATCATTGCGTACGGCTTCGCGGCGTCGGCCTTGCCGGTCTGGTTACTTCTAGCGCCGCGAGACTATCTCAGCGCATTCATCAAGGCCGGCGCAATTTTTTCTCTTGCGGCCGGTATCCTGTTTGTCCGGCCGCAAGTTTTGATGCCGCCACTCACACGCTTCATCGACGGCACCGGCCCTGTCTTTGCCGGAAAGATTTTCCCCTTTTGCTTCATTACCATTGCCTGCGGCGCAATCAGCGGATTTCACTCGCTGATCTCTTCCGGCACCACGCCGAAGATGATCCTTCGCGAAAGCCATGCCCGCTTCATCGGCTACGGCGCGATGCTGCTCGAATCATTCGTCGGCGTGATGGCCATGGTCGCCGCGTGCGCTATGCCGCCGGGCGTTTATTTCGCGATCAACAGTCCTCCCAGTATCGTCGGAGGCGCAGGGGATGCGGCCGCCGCGACAATCAGCGGCTGGGGTTATCCGCTTCAAGCGCAGACCATGACCGATCTAGCCCACAAAGTGGGCGAGATCACGCTTTGGAATCGTGCCGGCGGCGCGCCTTCGCTTGCCGTTGGGATGGCGCAAATCTTTTCAAGCACGATAGGCGGCGAGCGCCTCCTTAGCATCTGGTACCACTTCGCGATCATGTTCGAGGCGCTCTTTATTCTTACGGTGCTCGACGCGGGCACACGAGTGGGGCGCTTTATGGTTCAGGACCTCGGCAGCCGCGTCTGGAAGCCCTTCAGTCGCACTGGTTGGATGCCCGGCGTCTTGCTGTCCAGCGCCATCATCGTCGCCTTGTGGGGGTATTTTCTGTATCAAGGCGTTGTGGACCCGCTCGGGGGAATCAATTCGCTTTGGCCGCTCTTCGGCATTTCCAATCAGTTACTCGCGGCCGTCGCGCTCGTCGTCGCCACCACGATTCTGATGAAAATGGGCCGCCTGAAGTGGATTTGGGTGACACTGCTACCGATGGCGTGGCTCGTGACCATCACCATGACCGCGAGCTACCAGAAAGTATTCGACGCCAATCCGCGCATTGGCTTTCTAGCATATGCTAAGGCTTTAGCAGCTCAAATTGCCGCCGGAAAAATTCCCGCCGAGAAAATTGCCGAAACCCAACGCCTCATTTTCAACCAACGCCTTGATGCCGCGGTCACCGGTGTTCTTGCTGCCATGATCCTCGTCCTGATTGTCGAGGCGTTCGTGCACTGGTATGCGATTCTCAGCCGCCGCAAGGAATCTGTGCTTCACGAATCGCCATACATCGCCACGCGGTGGGCCGCTAACTTCTCAGGCGCTACTCACGGAGACGATTGATGAAACGCAAACGCGCCGTAAAGACGATATCACGCTTCCTGCGCCGCTTCTGGCGCGGCCTGCGCGAATGGTGCGGAGACGCGGCCTACGAGAGCTACCTTCGTTCGAAAGGCACGCGGTCTGGTTCGTGCCCCACACTCACGCCGGCCGAGTTCTACGTCGAGCAGCTCAACCGCCGCTATTCTCGTCCCAATCGCTGTTGCTGAGATTGCGCCGAAATGGAGCTTGTCGCCCGTGAAGCTCGGGAGTAGACTCATCGCAATTTCAGTTGGGCCCTTCGCAACAAACTTTTTAGGAGGGATAAATGTTCCGTCCGTCTCGGTTGCTCGTATTTCCTCTCCTTGCGCTCGCTGTCGGCCTTCTCTACTTCAGCTCCGCCGCGCAGGAGAAAGGTGCAAAACCTGACTTTGATATGACCGCCAGCTACATCGAAGCTTGTAGCTGCGACATGTTCTGTCCCTGCTATTTCAACGATCATTCCACCAACCACATGGCAATGGGCGAACACCATATGGAAGAGCACTTCTGCCGTGCAAACCTCGTTCTTAAGGTCGACAAAGGAAACTACAAGGACGTCAAGCTGGATGGAGCCAAAGTTTGGATCGGCTCCGATCTGGGCAGCGACTGGACCAGCGGCAAGGACTCCTGGCTGGTGGTGAACTTCGATCCCAGCGTCACCAAAGAACAGCAGGCGGCTCTTGGCGACATACTCGGGCAGCTTTATCCTATCCCCTGGCAAAAGAAGGCCGTACAAACCAGTGCGTTCTCATGGAACGTGGACACAAAGACGGGTGTGGCGCATGCCAAGATGAACGACGGCAAAGGCGAAGTCATCCTTGAACGTGTCAAGGGCGATAACTCCAGCCATGAAGTTGTTATTCACAACTTGAAATACTGGGGCGCGCAGTCCAACGACGGCTTCCGCATGTGGAAGAGCAAACACGAAGCCTTCGAAGGGGACGGTCACAAGTTTTCTTACGACGGGACCAACGGGTTCCTAATCACCATCCGCTTTTCTGGAAATGCAAAGCCCGCCTCCGCGGACTAATCCTCGGCTCGAATCGCTCCAGGCCGCCGGGCTAGAATTCGTCGTCTTCACTGGTGTGTTTGAGTAAGACTGTCTTGTGCGTGATCCGGATGTTGTGGCTGCGGAGTCCGGCGAGGATGGCGCGACGGGTTTCGGCGGGCAGCATCTCCGGCGCGAACACTCCGGAAATGTCTCGAGAGAAAAACCTTATGAAGAGCGCCGCGACGTGCGCGGTGGCGTAGGCGACGGGAGTGTTATAGCGCCCCTGCTGCCGGATTTGGTAGAGCGTCGGGAACATACAGTCGCTGCGGATCAGCAGGTGCTGATCTTCCTTTTTGCTGTGCTTCACGCCGCGCACCAGGACGGCGGCCGCAAACCGGGCATTCTGCAGGACCCCTTGACGGATGAGCTTCGCAATCGTCCGCGGTGAAGATGTTTGAGGAAATCTCTGCCTCTGCATGCCGCGTGACTTCGACAATTTCCCTTGCTTATGCCAGCGTCTGAGCCGGTCGATTTCATTCCCGCCGATTTTTACATCCAGATCCCGCATGGGGATGAAACGGGGCAGCGTGGCTACTTCGTCCTGCGCCGCAAGTACCACACGTGCCGTGCCGATCGGATCGGCAAATCGAAACTTCTCAATTTCGGAAAATCGTTTGCCCAGTTGAAACTTTCCATTTCGATAGACCTGCGGGTGTGAGACGGCCTCGTCGAACGAAACCTCCGGCGACCATTGAGAGATCGGGTCGTCACCCTCGGTGCTTTCGTACAGCCGGATATGCACCGCTTCGACCTCATCGAGGACGTCGGCGCCGCGTTTCACGAGCAAATTCGTCAAGCCCGGGGCGGCACCGGCATTGATCAGCGCAGCGCGTTTCTTCTCCTTGAATTTCTTGGTGTAGTGAAACTGCTCGGCCCTGAAAGGATGGCGCGTCAGGTGGGAACTCAGGTCCATATGATGTGCCCGCAGCCGCAGCGCCGCCCGCAAAACAATCTCGTTAAACACCGACGCCGAAGCGTTAACGATGAGCTGGCAGCCTTTCGCCGCCTTCACGATTCCGCGCAGGTTTCGCGCGTTCACTTCCGTTACCGCGATGGTGCTCTTTTTGCCCAGGAAGCGCCGCGCGCGTTCCGGATCACGGTCTCCGCACCAGACCGTATGTCCTTGCCGCTCCAGCAATTGCGCGAGAAGGGAGCCGGTCGCTCCGGCCCCTAGAACGAAGATCCGCATGGCGTGGCCAAAACTCTATCACAATCCGAAGGGCCGTCCTTAGCAGTCGTTTCACTGCCCCGATTGCGTACTTCAGGTGGGCGGCGTAGACTATCGCTGTAACTCCGACCCCTGCAGCCTACGGGAGAGATAACCCACGGCTGCTTGGGCGACGCCCTGGGAAAAGGTCAGGGCTGAGGGTTTGGGGCGGAAACGTCCGGGCCTCCCGTGCTTGGAAAGGAGCGATACGCCGAATATGAGTACATTTTCGGTGAGCGCCCGATTCCCGGCATATGGATCGGGCGGTTTTGTTTTAGAGTCCCAGTGCGTCAAGGAAACGGGGAACTGCATCCAACAAATGCAACGGGCCATGACCCTTCACGACAAATTCGGCCGCCAGATCACCGACCTGCGCATCTCCATCACGGATCGCTGCAACTTCCGGTGCGTTTATTGCCGCTCTGCCGACCCTGAAAACTATCGCGATCACGACGAAATTCTCTCCTGGCCAGAACTCGACCGGCTTGCCACGATCTTTCTCAGCCTCGGCATCCGCAAAATACGCATCACCGGTGGCGAGCCGCTCGTTCGCGATGGCGTTGAGGACTTTATCGCTCGTCTCCACGCCCTCGGCGTCGAGGACCTCTCCATGACCACCAACGGCCACCTGCTGGCCGAACGGTGCGACCGGCTCATCGCCGCTGGCCTGCGCCGCATCAATATCAGCCTTGATTCGCTCGATCCCGAGAAATTCGAGCGCATCACCAGGACCAAATCCTTCTCCACGGTAATGCAAAGCATCGTCGTAGCCCAAAACTCACGGCTCGCCCCCGCTAAAGTCAATGCCGTCCTTGTCCGCGGCATCAACGACGACGAAGTCGAAGCTTTCGCTTCCTACGCCCGCCAAACCGGCGTCATCATGCGCTTTATCGAATTCATGCCGCTCGACGCCGACCGCCATTGGACTCGCGGCCTCGTTGTTCCGGCCGCCGAGGTCCACCAGCGCATCCACGCCCGCTGGCCGCTCGAGCAGATCCCCCACGAGCGCAGCGAGACCGCGCGCAAATTCCGTTTTGCCGACGGCGCGCCCGGCGAAATCGGCCTCATCGCTCCGGTCACTCAGCCCTTCTGCGGCCATTGCTCACGCATCCGCCTGACCGCCGACGGCAAACTCCGCACCTGCCTCTTCAGCAAGGACGACCATGACCTGCGGGCTTTGCTTAGGGAAGGGGCCTCTGACGAAGATTTAGTTACCTATATCACCTCGATCGTCATCGAAAAGGAAGAGGGTCACCGAATCAACGAGCCCGGTTTCGTGCCACCCTCGCGTACCATGGTCTTCATCGGCGGGTAGTGGAAAATTGGCTCAAGTATGAGAAAATGGAGTTTCCAGGGCAGGGACCAGGGACCACTTAGCAACAGCCTCTAGCAGACAGATCACACTCCATGGGCAACCTAATATCCATTTCGGATAGCAGCACCCTCATCGGCGCACATCAGCCGCCGACTCTCCACGCGCCGGAAATCGAGGCCGGTGTCGGCTGCGACTTCGATTCTTACCTCCTCGTCCCGGACAATGCCCTGGACGACCGCATCGCGGCCGCCAAAGCCCGCCTTGACCGCGATGTCGTGATTCTAGGCCATCACTACCAGCGCGACGAAGTCGTCAAGTTCGCTGATTTCCGTGGTGACTCCCTCAAACTCTCCTTCCAGGCTTCTCAAGCCGAAGGCCGCTATATCGTTTTCTGTGGCGTGCACTTCATGGCCGAAAGCGCGGACATTCTCCGCCGCGAACACCAGACGGTTATTCTTCCCGACCGCAACGCTGGCTGCTCCATGGCCGATATGGCCGACATCGGCCAGGTGGAAGCTTGCTGGAGCGAGCTCTCTTCTTTCGTCGATTCGCGCAAGGTCATCCCCGTCACCTACATGAACTCGACCGCGGCCATCAAGGCCTTTACCGGCGAGAATGGCGGCTCGATCTGCACCAGTTCCAACGCCGCCGCCGTCATGAAGTGGGCCTTCGAAACCGGCGAAAAAGTTCTCTTCCTTCCCGACGAACACCTTGGTCGCAACACCGGGTACCGAATGGGCATCCCGCTCGATCAGATGATCGTCTGGGATCCTTACGAGGAATTGGGCGGAAACACGCCGGAAGCGATTCGCAGCGCGCGCATCATTCTCTGGAAGGGCTACTGCTCCGTGCACCAGCGTTTCACGCCGCAACAAGTGGAGCGCGTCCGCCGCGAGCATCCCGGCATTCGCGTCATCGCTCACCCGGAATGCCGCTTCGAGGTCGCCGAGGCCGCCGATCAAATAGGCTCGACGGAAGGCATCATCAAAGCCATCCAGGCCTCCCCGGCAGGCACCGAATGGGCCGTCGGCACCGAAATTCACCTTGTCAACCGCCTCAGCAAGGAATTGAAGAGCCACAAAGTTATCTCACTCGATCCCAGCGTTTGCGTCTGCACCACGATGTTTCGCATCACCCCGCAACATCTCCTCTGGGCCCTCGAAAATCTGGGTGAGGGCAACATTGTGAACCGCATCACCGTTGACGAACGCACTCGCCATCATGCGCGAGTTGCCCTCGACCGCATGCTCAGTTTGCGCTAGCATCAAGTAGAACAGGTTCCAGCCTGCTCTCTTTTCTCGGCGCAAGACTGTCCCCGGAAACGGAATCATCATGGCAGATGAAGAAGACGACGATCAGAAGCAGGACGAAACTCCGGAACCACCTCAGCGTATTTTTACGTTGACCGAAGCGGAGCGCGCGCGCCAGGAACTCGAACCTTTTCTCGTTGAGGCCATGGATTCCCGCAAGAAACTTTCTGGACTGGACAGCGAACTCGCGGCGGTTTCCGCCCGCATCATGATGATGGGTGGAGTGATCGTTCCCTACGAAAAACTGGCTGCGGTTCGCATGGAGCACAATCGGCTTGCCGAAACGCTCAAGTCCGCGCTCAACCGCATCCTCGAAACCGGATGCCTCATCAAGGATCTCGACGTCGGCCTCCTTGACTTCCCCGCCGTCATCAATCAGCAGGAAGTCTATCTCTGCTGGAAGCTTGGCGAGGACCGCATCCGCTTTTACCATCGCCAGGACGAAGGATTCGCGAACCGCAAACCGCTCGATCCCCGCGACCTCGGCCCCGGCGACACGATTCAGTAGATTTGGTCCTAACGCGTTTGTGTAGAGGCCGGGCTTTAGCCCGGCGCTTTCCTTTCGGTGTCATCCTGAGCGAAGCGGAGGACCTCAACTGCTCCTTCTTCGTATGCGCAAACTGTGAGCGACCTTGACCGACCATCCTGAAAACCGCCTGAAAGACTCCGCCAGCCCCTACCTGCGCTCGGCCGCGCACCAGCCCATCGATTGGCACGAATGGGGCGAAGCCGCTTTCGCCCGCGCCAAATCCGAGGACAAGCCCATCCTCCTCGACATCGGCGCCGTCTGGTGCCACTGGTGCCACGTCATCGACCGCGAAAGCTACGAGAACGCCGAAATCGCCAAAATCATCAACGAACATTTTGTCGCCGTAAAAGTGGACCGCGACGAGCGCCCCGACGTCGATTCCCGCTACCAATCCGCCGTCAGCGCCATTTCCGGCCAGGGTGGCTGGCCGCTCACGGGCTTTCTGCTCTCTAATGGCAAACCTTTTTGGGGCGGCACCTATTTCCCGCCTGAAGATCAGATGGGCCGCCCCGGATTTCGCCGCGTTCTTCTCGCCGTCGCCGATTCCTATCGCAACAAGCGCGCCGACCTTGAGCGCGCCGCCAACTCCCTCGCCGACGCCGTTTCGCAAGCCGAAGTCTTCACCGGCGCCCGCGCCGATTTCGACCTAGGCGTTGTCGACGCGCAGATCAAGTCCATCACCCAGCTTTTCGACATCAAGAACGGCGGTTTCGGCCGCGCCCCAAAATTCCCACATTCCTCTGCCATTGATCTCATCCTCGAGCGCTATCAACAGACAAAAGAAAAACATCTCCTCGCCATGGCCGAAACCACGCTCGAAAAAATGGCCCGCGGCGGTGTCTACGACCAGCTCGCTGGCGGCTTCCATCGCTACTCCGTCGACGAACGCTGGCTCGTCCCCCACTTCGAAAAAATGTCCTACGACAATTCCGAACTCCTTAAAAACTATCTCCACGGCTGGCAAGTCACGCAGAACCCGTTTCTTCGCGAGACCGCCGAAGGCATCATCGATTGGGTGAACGAGGTTCTTTCAGACCAGGAAAATGGCGGCTTCTACGCTAGCCAGGATGCCGACTACTCTCTCGATGATGACGGAGACTATTTCACCTGGAGCCTCGACGAACTCCGCTCCGCGCTACTCGCTGACGAAGCTCGCATCATGGAGGTTTACTACGACGTCGAGGCCCACGGCGAGATGCACCACAATCCTGCAAAAAATGTTCTGTGGATCGCGCGTGACGCCACGGATATCGCAAAGCAGCTCGGCCTCGATGAAAGTGCTGTCCGCCTGACCATCGCCAAATCAAAAGGAAAGCTGCTCGCCGCGCGCCTTCCGCGCCCCACACCGTTCATCGATAAAACGATGTACGTCTCCTGGAACGCGATGTTTGTCTCTGCTTATCTCGATGCCGCGCGCGTTCTCGGCGGCTCACTCGGCTCAAGCTCCCGCACCTTCGCCCTGAAAACCCTCGACCGCATGTTGAAAGAAGTCTGGAGCGAAAGCCGCGGCTTCGGCCATCGCATTGGCGGCCCCGCTCTCGAAGGCTCGCTCGACGATCAAGTCTTCAGCGTTCTCGCGCTACTCGACGCCTTCGAAGCAACGCTCGATCCTCGCTATTTCACCGCCGCGCAAAAAACGATGGACCTCGCCATCGCCCGCTACGGCGACGCCGAAGGTGGAGGCTTCTTCGATCGCCCTTCCGACGCTGCACCCATGGGCGGCCTCGACGTCCGCCGCAAGCCCTTCCAGGATTCGCCGACCCCCAGCGCCAATTCCGTCGCCGCTATCGCCCTGATTCGAAGGCACTCCTTCACCGGCGACGACCGTTACCACAACTTCGCCAAAAAAACTCTGGAAGCCTTCGCCGGCATCGTCCCCCAGTACGGTCTTTTCGCTGCCACATATGGCCTGGCCGCCACCCTCTTCGCCCATCACCCCATCCAGGTCGTCATCACCGGCGATTCGAACGATCCCACCGCCCAGGCCCTCGAAGCCGCCGCTCACCGCGTCTTCCGCTTCGGCAAATCCGTTCTCCGTTTCAGTTCTGATAAGGGCTTCTACCTGAACAATCTGTCCGGCACGCTTAAAGAAACGGTGCCTCACCTACCAGCCGACAAACCTCTCGCCGTAGTCTGCTCCGGCCAAACCTGTCTACCTCCCACCAGCGACCCCGAGCAACTCATCGCCCTCCTGGAGGACGCTGGCACTCCATCGCCGCAGCCTGATGTACCTCTTTCATTTTCATGATTCACGGATTCGAATCAGCCGGAGGTTTTTCGAATGGCCCGACGCGATGGAAAGTCAATACCGTCGAAAACGCGTCCGGGTCTTCCGCATACTGACGTACAAATTCCGCCAGCTTGTCGCTTTCTGCGGTCAGAAGGAGAAGGGAATCACTATCCTCGTGATGTTCGATGGAAGGCAATGTCACCTTCCCGGTCGAAATCATTTGCTTTAACCAATCATAATTCAGCAGTCCCAAACGCAAAGTATCTCCTTCAACCCAAACCCTCCCGATGAAATGGATCGGCAACGCTCCCATGTCGTGGACACTCCTGTGTTCCTGGCCGCTCTCGGTTTCGTCGAACGCTGCGTCCAGGAACGTGTAGCTGCCCACTTGCACCAGAGAAACCTCGTACACGTCTGTCAGCTTTTCGTTCGGCTTTAGACTGCTGACGACATAGACGTCAGCGCTCGCGCTGTCGACCAGGAAATACTCCTGCTGGTTGCTGCTGTCATCCGTGCTCACCCATTTCCCTCTCAGGTTGGCCGATTCCAAGGGAGGCGCGCCCGATTCAAGCGGTCGAAGCGAGCCAGCGCAGCTGCATCCCCCGAGCCACGCGATTACAGGCACCAACACTAGAACCTTCAACTTCGCCCAGTTTCGCAGCGAGATCATTGCCGGAGCCCTTTGGGAACCTCGCCCGAAATGCAGGTAAAAACCACGATCCAAAATATCCAGATCAGTCGCCGCATGGTGCACCTCCGGCAGGTTTCCAGGGTTGGTACCCCTGGTCACCTTCCATCCTCAGGTCTACGGTCAACCTGTGGCATTATCAAGCGACAAGGTGCGCCAGTTCGCTGCTGACATCAAATGTCGTATCTTTTGGAGGGTTCTGAGACGGCGTGGCTCTTGAGTAGATCTAAGTGGTTTTATTACAGTTAGTTACAAATACTCAGACTTGGCTGCTACAAAGAAGTTGAGGGCACGGTGCAGAGATCCGTGCCCTCCTTATCGTTCGAAATCATCTACTTCTTTGGCCTCGACTCCGGCGGCACCATCCCATTGGTCCGGTAATACACCACCAGGTTGCCGTAGTGCTCCCCGGAATGTTCGATCAACCCATAAGCCAAGTCATACAGCCGGTCCAAGTGGGGCCCGCCGTCATTCACCGCTTCATTCAGTCCCTTGTCGCCTTTTGCCTTGATCACGTCCGCGCCGTCGCTCACGCACTGCTTCACGAACGTCACTAGGTCCGCCTTATTGTTAATCTTCAAATCGGCCGGCTTGGGATCGTCGGGATAACGCGGCTTTTTCCCCAGCGCGCTGTCCGTAAAGTAATACATGGACGCGGAAACATGCAGCAGCACCCCTCGAAACGTTCTCGAATCCGGGTTCGGCTTGTAGTCGTACTTATCCTCCGGCAAATCCTCCGCGATGATGATCAATTTTCGCCCGATCTCGTTCCATTGTTCCAGCACGGCCTGCGAAGGGCTCGGCGCCGGTTTCGGCGGTTCCTTCTTGGCCGCTTCCTGCGCCACTGCCGGCAGCACCACCAACCCCGTAGCCAAAGCCAACCCTGCGACCCACTTGAGTCTCTTCATTTTTCTCTCCTCCGTTGCGCCCTACCCCGTCTGGGCGTTCTTTCCTTCAGACGCGGCGCTCCGCCAAGCGTTTCCACAGATCTAGTTCATCAGTACAGCCCTACCTGGCCTTGCGCGGGGGTTCATCTTACGCAGTTATATCGCCTCCGTCATGCAAAATTCCCTGGCCCTGCATGGTAAACTTGTAGTCTGCGCTGGGGGCGCCGTCGCCGTGAATTGGAACTTTCTGCTGCTCCGCATCGCGATTGCTTTGAGCATCCTGACGATGCTGTATCTTTCGCAGCGCTTCTGGTACCGCGCTCTCTGGCGCGTCACCTCGCATTGGGGTCGTCTTCCACTTCGCGTCGCCGCCCGTCTGGTCTATGTTGTTCTTCTCCTCCTGGTTATTGTCACGATGGCTCAGGGTTTGATCTTCGGCCGCGGCGGCTTCGCCCGGCAAAGCTCGGGAATGACCGTGCTTACCGGTCTGTGGTTTTTCAGCGCACTCTTCGCTTTTCTCGCCGTTAAGACGGTTCATGCGTTGGAGCGCCTCTGGCGTTGGCTGCATGCCGCAACGGCGAAAAAACTCGTCACCGGGACTGCCGCGCAGTCCCCGCCGGCCGCTGCTGAGATCGTTGCCGATCCCGCCCGCCGCTACTTCTTCCGCGCCGCGACTGCTGCCGCGGGTGCCGCTCCTTTCCTCGGTGCCATGTACGGTTTCGCCGCAGAGCGCCTCAACTATCAGGTCCGCCGCGTCGAGATTCCTTTGCCCAATTTGCCGGCCGCTCTCGATGGCATGAAGATTGTGCAGATCAGCGACATTCACCTCAGTGGTTATATGTCCCGCGCACAAGTGCGCCGCGCCGTGGATATGGCCAACGATCTCGGCGCTGACCTTGCCGTCGTCACTGGCGATCTCATCACCGGCTCGGGCGATCCCATCGCTGATTGCGTGGAAGAAGTTCGCCGCCTCTACGCTCCCCTTGGCACGTGGGGCTGCAACGGCAACCATGAAATTTACGCGCGCGCGGAAGATGAAGCCGCATATCTCTACTCCCGTGCGGGCATGAAAATGCTGCGCCACGAAAACGCGCAAATTCGTTTCAATGGCGCCTCATTCAATCTCCTCGGCGTTGATTACCAGCGCGAGCGCACTCCTCGCGGACAGCGCCAACAGACCCTAGCTGGCGTCGAACCCCTCGTTCGGCGCGACATGCCCAACATTCTCCTTTCGCACAATCCCAATACGTTCAATCGCGCTGCTGAACTCGGTATCGAGCTTTCTCTCGCCGGTCATACGCATGGCGGACAGATTCAGGTCGAGATCCTCGACCATCGCCTGAGCCCAGCGCGCTTCATCACCGACTACATCGCCGGCCTTTACCAGCGTCCGCTCTTTGCGCCTGCCCCCACTGACCGTGCGGCTTCGAACGCCTCTGCCACTCGCTCATTCAGCCCTTCGCTCTTTGCCTCCACTTCAGGCCCCATGGCTCACATTTATGTGAATCGCGGCCTGGGCACCGTGGGCGCTCCAGTACGCCTGGGCGTCCCTCCTGAAATCAGCCTGATTGTCCTTCGTACCGCTTAAACAGCTTTCCCACTCGCTTGCAGTATTCGTCTCTGCCGCCATTCGAATCGTGGAATAAATCCCTCCAAAGTTCAGTATGTACTCCGGTGCATTGATTCAGATTTTTGGAGCTTGACCATTTGCGTCACACATCTTTTTCTCGCAAGTTCCTTGCTCTCAATCTCCGTAATTCCAGAATCTCCATCTAACCTTGGAATGCGGCTTGCATCCAATGCTTCGGAGTCCACAGGCCGGAAGTTCGTCTGCGAACACATGGGACGTGTTTCGCGTCGAAAATCTCGCTTTGGAAGGATTCTAAATGTCGTCCACAAGTAAGTCCTGGAAGTTTCTTCCAGCAGCAGCTCTTTCGCTTTTCTTGCTCCCTGCAGTTACGCAAGCGCAACACTACAAACAAACGAACCTGGTCTCCGACATCGCAGGTATGGCTCCCACGTTCGATCCCAATCTGAAAAATCCTTGGGGTCTCACCCGCTCCTCCACTACTCCGACGCGTTCCGGAAGCCCCTTTTGGGTCGCCAACAACAACTCCGGCACTTCCACTCTCTACACGGGAGCTGGCGCCATAATTCCAATTAATGGCACTGGTACGGTCACTGTTCCGCCTCCAAAAGGTTCACCGGCGGGAACGCTGTCGACCCCTACAGGCGTAGTCTTTAACGGCAGCCCCACCGATTTCCTGATCGCTCCCGGCAAATCCGCTGCCTTCATTTTCGCGACGGAAGATGGAACGATCTCCGGCTGGGCTGGCGGACAGAATGCCGTGCTCGTCGTCGACAACTCCGATAACGGCTCCGCGAATGGCGCCGTCTACAAAGGCGCGACCTCCGGCGAAATCAACGGCAACAAATTTCTCTACGTCACGAATTTCCGTTCCGCGAAGGTCGAAGTCTATGACACTAACTTCAAGCGTGTGCATCTCGATGAAGATGCCTTCGAAGCTGAGGGCGTTCCGCGGGGCTTCGCGCCCTTCAACGTTCAGAACATCGGCGGCACGCTCTTCGTTACCTACGCCAAGCAGGACGCTCCCCGGCATGATCCGGTCGGTGGCGATGGCCTCGGCTTCGTCGAGCTGTTCTCTCCCGCCGGAAAGCACATCGGCCACCTCCAGCACGGCGACTGGTTCAATGCGCCCTGGGGAGTTGTCTGGACCACACGCGATTTCGGCGAGTTCAGCAACGCCATTCTCGTCGGCAATTTCCGCAGCGGCTGGATCGCCGCGTTCAACGGCTTCACCCACAAATTCATCGGCTGGGTGAGGAATCCCGACGACTCGCTCGTGACCATCGATGGTTTGTGGTCCCTTACCTTCGGCAACGACGCGACTGCTGGACCGGCAAACACTTTGTTCTTCACTGCTGGCATCAATAACGAACAGGACGGTCTCTTCGGCACCCTCACTCCGCTCGACGGCCTAGACGGCGACGAAGAATAAACTCGCACGAGTTCCACAAAGAAGAAAGCCAGACATGGAGACGGCAGCCCTATTCGCTGCCGTCTCTTTCTTTTTGCATTTCAATGATTGTTTTTCCGCTCGCCGTAAATGTTAGAATCTTGTCGCGCCGATCCATTCCATGTCCATGCAACAGAAAAATTTCTGGGCGACTACTGTCGATTCGCCGCTCGTCGCCGCCTCGCCTGAACTCTCCGATTTTGTCGACGTCGCCGTCATCGGCGGCGGATTCTGCGGTCTCTCTGCAGCGCGCACGCTCGCAAAGCGCGGCGTAAAAGTTGCCGTGTTCGAAGCCGAAACATTCGGCTGGGGCGCCAGTTCACGCAACGGCGGCATGGTTCTTACCGGCATGAAATTGCCGGTGCCTGTGCTGATCAAACGCTATGGCAGAGAAGCCGTTCGCAAAATGTACGCTGCATCGCTCGAATCGATCGATTGCGTCGAGAAGATCATTCGCGAAGAAAATATCGAGTGCAACTTCTCGCGCTGCGGCCACCTAGAAGTGGCCTGCAAGCAGGCGTACTTCGATGGCTACGAAGAATCCGTCGCGCTCATCCAGCGAGAATTCAATCACGAGCTGCGCATCATTCCCAAGAAAGAGCTGCGCAGCGAAATCGGATCGGACATTTATTTCGGCGGCATGGTCGACGATGCCAGCGCCGGCTTAAATCCCGCGCGCTACGTCGCCGGACTTGCTCTTGCCGCGCAGTGTGCTGGCGCCTGCCTCCACCATCACACACGCGTGGAAAGAGTCGAAGCCGCCTCCTTCAACGGCGCGCGTAGATTCCGCGTGCAAACTTCGAGAGGCGCCATTACTGCACGCGAAGTGATCCTTGCCAGCGGCGCGTACACGACGGAAGCGACGCCCGCCCTGCGAAAAAAAATCATTCCCATTGGCTCGTACATTATCGCCACGGAAGTTCTGCCTGACCATCTGGCGCGCGAACTCAGCCCGCGCAACCGCATGATCTACAACTCAAAGCATTTTCTCTACTACTACCGCCTCACGCCAGACAATCGCATACTCTTCGGAGGGCGCGCCGCGTTTTTTCCGGAAACCGAAAACACCGTTCGCCGGAGCGCCGAAATCCTGCGCCGCGGCATGATCGGCGTGTACCCGCAGCTTCGCCATGCCAAAGTTGAATTCGTCTGGGGCGGCACGCTCGATTTCACACTGGACGTTATGCCGCACGCGGGGAAACTCGACGGCATGTATTTCGCAGCGGGCTTTGCAGGACACGGCGTCGCCGCCGCAACGTGGTTCGGCGCGAAACTTGCCGGCCTAATCTGCGGCGATCCAAATGACATCCCGTTCGACGGCATCAAGTTTCCCGCCGCTCCGTTCGGTTTGCGCAGCGGCAACACCTGGGCGCTTCCTCTGGCGGGAGCCTGGTACCGCCTCCTCGATTTCTTCACGTAGGCAGTTGGGCGGCGCCGATTTTTCCTACTCGTAATTTTCGAAGCACAAAATACATGGCTGGCCCGAGCAACACCGGCACCGGTCCCCACTTCCGCGCGAACGGGTCGCTGGCCACCAGCGCGACCACGCTCATCGCCAGCGGCGCAATGATCACGTAGAGCAGTCCGGCGCGACCCCACGGGATACGGAAAGGCCGCAGCAAATCCGGTTGCGTTTTGCGCAGGCGCCTCGAAGCCAGCACCGTTAGAACCGTCACGCCGATGCGCAGCCAAACGTAGACGGTCAGAAGCTGCACCATCGTTTTCTGCGCCAGCAGCGCGCAAATAATCGATGAGACGATGATGGCGATCCATGGTGTGCCGTAGCGCGGATGGCGCGCCGAAAACGTCTTGGGAAGATAGCCGTCTTCCGCCATCGTCGAAGGCATCCGCGTGCTGGTCAGCACCGTGGCGTTCAGCAGCGAAACGTTCGTGACCATGGCCGCGATGGTCATCGCAAAACCAAGCCACGGTCCGCCGATGAGCCGCGCCGCGTCGGAAAAATATCCGGTGTGCCACTTCTGCCAATCGCCCAGCGCTGCGAGCGAAAACATCGTCGGCAGAAAATACGTGGCCATCGAAAGCGGCACGACGATGGCCAGCGCGATCGGATAATTCCGCTGCGGATTTTCCACTTCCTCCGCGACGCTGGAGACTTGTTCGTAGCCGGAATAGAGCCATAAGCCCAGCGCCAGCCCCGCGCCGAAAACCCGAAACGGCGGAACATGCGGCGGCAGGAGTGGCGAAAACGGATTGTGATGCCACTTGGTTGCCGCGATCAAACAGAGCGCCGCGACCACCAGAAGCACGAAAATTTCCAGAACCGTGGAGACCGCACCAACCATCTGAATGCCGCGCACGTTGATCCACGCAATCAGCGCGATGATGAGCACGCTCACCATGTGGTGCTTCCATCCCACAATCGCCGGTAAATAGAAGCTCAGGTAGTCGGTGGTCAGCACGGCGTAGGCGGCTGCCAGCAGGAACGAAGCGCTCCAGTTCCACCAGCCAGCCTGAAATCCCCAGAAGTCGCCGAACGCCGCTCGCACCCAGCGGTAGAATCCGCCCTCGACGGGAATTGCCGTGGTCAACTCCGCGGCGACCAGCGAAACGGGAATGCACCAGAAAAACGGAATGAAGAGGTGATAAAGCAGCGTCAACCCAGGCCCGCTGGTGGTGACCATGTCTTCCAGGCCGAATGGGCCACCAGTCGCGTAGGCATACATCACAAAGACCAAGGGAAGCAGCGCCGCCTTGCGCACGGCGCCGCGTACTGGATTGGATTTGCTCGGGTTTGCGGAAATGTTCGCTGGCCCCCGTTTGCACCCAGACGGCGGATTTGTTGGCCAGAGGTTAGCGCATTCTGCCCACCGGTGGATAGTGAAGACGCAGAGTGACGCGGGCGGATCGCGACAGGCCGGATAAGTAGTCTCCATTGAAACGCAGAAATCAGGCATAGAACGGTCGCGCTGGGGATGAATGGCGAGGCATGCTGAACGAAGAAGGCCCCAAAAATCTACTTTGCCCGCCTGATCGTCGAATCAAGTCACCTTCGATGTTTCGGAGCGGAGGCGGGCTATGACGAGGCGGATTTCTTCGTACCGGATTTCGGGTGGAAGGGATTCCTTCAGGGGCTTCAGGCGGTCCGTTCCGAACTGTTGGCAGGCGTTGGCGATCTGGTTGTAACGCTCCGCAGGTAGCCAATCGAGTTGGTACTCCACGTCTCCTCTTTCGATCAACTTTGCCACCATTTCAATGACGGCTTGCACCCGGCGTCCGCGGATTTGGGCGATTTCAGTGAAGGTGCGGCCTTCTTCGAGCAGCCGCTGGGTTTCCTTCGCAGGTGACGATGCCTCCGGCTTCCCCTCGTCGCTGGCGCGCTCACCCCGCCGGAAGCGGCGCAGAGCGTCCAGAATTTCTTTGCCGTACATTTCGACTTTCTTGTCGCCGAAGCCGGAGACGCGGCGGAGCTCATGGAGGGTCGACGGTTTTGCGAGGCACAAGTCTACTAAAGCGGAATCGTGGAGGACCACGAAAGCTGAGACTCCCTTTTCTCTGGCCGTAACGCGCCGCCATTCGCGGAGATACTCCTTCAACTCCATGTCGACGGAGTTCAATTCAGGAGACGCAGCAGAAAGTGGGACGACCGAGCGTGTTGACTCCGGTTTTCGTGTGACGCCGCGCCTACTTCGTGGAGTTTGCAGCTCAATTTCCAGCCAGTCCGGCGTGGCCGCGCAAGCGTCGCAATTGCCGCAGGAGGCCCACTTGGGAGTTTCGCCGAAGTGGTGGCAGACGTGGCCCTGGCGGCACTCCGTGGACTGCACGAAACGCTCAACTTCGTGGTAGCGCTGCCAGGCACGTTCCTTTTCGCCGGGATCTTCGATTTTGCCGATGAAGAAGGCGTGCAGGCCAGTGTCTTTCCTTTGCCAGAAGAGAAAGCAATCGGCGGGGAGGGCGTCGCGCCCGGCGCGGCCTGCCTCCTGGTAATACTGCTCGACGCTCTTCGGGAGCGAGAGATGAATGACCGCGCGGACGGCGGCTTTGTTAATGCCCAGGCCGAAGGCCATGGTGCCGACCATGACGCGCACTTCGTCGGCCATCCATTTTTCCTGATTCTCGCGGCGCGCGGCGCCCTCCATCTGGCCGTGATAGCCGATGGCGGCGATGCCGTTTTCCTCGAGGAAATCGACGGTGTCACCCACGCGGGCGACAGTGGGAGCGTAGACGATGACGCTGCCGTCCGAGATTTGTTTGACGGCTCGGAGGAGGAGTTCATTTTGCGTTTTGGCGTCGCACTGGCGAACAATGTACCGCAGATTGGGGCGGCGAAAGCTGGCGATGTGCTTGTAAGGATCGCGCAGGCGGAGCTGATCGATGATGTCGTGGCGGACCCGCTGGGTGGCGCTGGCAGTGAAAGCGGCGATTGGGCGGTCGGGAAAGAGCTCGCGGAGGCGGCTGAGCTGGCGATACTCGGGCCGGAAGTCGTGGCCCCATTCGGAGATGCAATGTGCCTCATCGATCGCGAAGAAAGAGACGGGCACGCGGCCGAGCCAGGCGGGAGTGCCGTCGAGGGCGATGCGTTCGGGCGAGAGATAGAGGAGGCGATAGTGGCCCTCGCTGGCGCGGCGAAGGATCACGCTGCGAGCGTCGCTGGAAAGTGAGCTGTTGAGGAAACCGGCGGGGACTCCCATTTGTTCGAGTTGCGCGACCTGGTCCTGCATGAGAGCGATGAGCGGAGAGACGACAACCACGGTGCGTTGGGCGTCGAGCACGGCTGGCAATTGGTAGCAGAGCGATTTGCCCCCGCCGGTGGGCATGACGACGCAGGCGTCGCGTCCTGCGGCGATGCTGCGGACGATGTTCTCCTGGCCGGGGCGGAAGGAATCGTAGCCCCAGTAGCGGTGCAAGGCCTCGGAGAAGCAACCATCCGCTTGCTGGGGGAAGTTCTGCTTGGGGACCAGTGGCGCCAAAGTTGCCATAGTTCTCGTTCCTGGCCGAAATTACTAGCGTTCGGGACGCAAAAGGCGCGCGCGATGCGGCTTGCAGTATTCGCTTTTATTTCGCCCACTGTCAAGTACTATCTTCGCTACGCCGGCGTAGGCTTCCAATCCCAAGTTCGCGCCCATGTATAATCGCGCCTCGATATGAGCGAACCGAAGAAGTCGCTGGCGCTGCCGACAGGTCCTGAGCGCGAGCTGCAGATTTATGCGCTGGGGCTCGGCGGTGGGAAACCACCGGTGCCAGTGTCGCTGGAATTGTTGGAGCAGAAGGCGAAAGAGATTCTTTCGCCGCGCGCGTACGACTACGTGGCGGGTGGGGCGGGCGGCGAAGACACCATGCGCGCGAACCGCGAAGCGTTCTACCGCTGTCGGATCGTGCCGCGGATGCTGCGGGATGTTGCGAAGCGCGATTTAAGCGTTGAAGTACTTGGCGCCCAATTGCCTGCGCCGATTTTGCTGGGGCCCGTCGGCGTGCAGGAGATTGTTCATAAGGGCGCGGACGTGGCAAGCGCGCGAGCCGCGGCATCGCTGGGATTGCCATTTGTGCTGAGCACGATGTCTAGCCGGACGATCGAGGAGGTTGCGCAAGAGGCGGGAAAGGTAGCGCGGTCGCCGCGGTGGTTCCAATTGTATTGGGGCAAGAATCCGGAGCTGACGGCCAGCATGGTGCAGCGCGCGGAACGCGCGGGATATTCGGCGCTGGTGGTGACGTTGGATACACATTTGCTGGGCTGGCGTGAGCGAGATCTTCATCATGGCTACCTGCCGTTCATGCAAGGACAGGGGCTGGCGAATTATTTCAGCGATCCGGTCTTTCGCGGGCTGCTACCGCAGCCGCCGGAGCAGAATCCGATGGCGGCGATTCAATTGTGGGGCAGCTTGTTTTCGAATCCGGCGCTCACCTGGAAGGACATCGGGTTTTTGCGACGGCACACTCGCGTTCCGATCCTTCTTAAGGGGATTCTGCACGCGAGCGACGCGGCGCTGGCAGTGGACGCAGGCGTGGACGGGCTGATTGTATCGAATCACGGCGGACGGCAAGTGGACGGCGGGGTTGGCGCGCTGGATGCGCTTCCAAGCGTGGTGCGCGAAGTGAATGGACGCGTTCCCGTGCTGTTCGACAGCGGGATTCGCCGCGGCGCGGATGTTTTCAAGGCGTTGGCGCTTGGCGCAAAAGCGGTGCTGCTTGGCCGGACCTATATGTGGGGACTGGCGGTGGCCGGCGAAGAAGGCGTACGGGATGTTTTGCTGAATTTGGCGGCGGATCTGGGCTTGACGATGGCACTTAGCGGGTACACGTGCTGCCGCGAGCTTGATGCTTCGGCCTTGTGCAAGAGCGATCTGGCAGAACGGTGCGATCCGGGGCAGTTTTAGGCACTGCAGTGCGAAGTTGCCGCGACTATGTGCAAGTGCCATAATTTGAGTTCAAGCTGCCGATTCCTGGTTCTCGGCATTTCTATCGTCGCGAATGCAGGGCGCGGTTTGTGAGGGGGTTTTATGGGATTGCGCGAACGCTGGATTGAAAAATGGGAAGCAGCAGTGCCCGGAACGAACGGCAACAGAAACGTTTCGCAGATGCATTTTGCGCGGCAGGGCTTAATCACCGAGGAGATGGAGTACGTTGCGAAGCGCGAAAAGCTGGAACCGGAGCTGATTCGCAGCGAAGTCGCGCGCGGACGGATGATCATCCCCGCAAACGTGAATCATGGCAACCTGGAGCCGATGGCCATCGGCATCGCGAGCAAATGCAAGATCAACGCAAACATAGGTAATTCCTCCACCAGCTCGAATATCGACGAAGAACTTAAGAAGCTGCACCACGCCGTACATTACGGCGCGGACACGGTAATGGACCTTTCGACGGGTGGCGACATTCCGGTGATTCGGAAGGCGATCATTGAAGCGTCGCCGGTGCCGGTGGGAACCGTGCCTGTCTACGAAGCGATTTCGCGTGTGCGGCGGCCCGAGGACTTGACGTTCGAATTGATGCGCGAGGTGATTGAAGAGCAAGCCGAGCAAGGCGTCGATTACATGACGATCCACGCGGGCGTGCTGCGCGAGCATGTGCCGCTGGTGCGCAAACGGATTACCGGAATTGTGAGCCGCGGTGGCTCGCTGATGGCGCACTGGATGGAGCATCACAAAAAGCAAAATTTTCTGTACGAAAACATCGAGGAAATTTGCAAGATTTTCAAAAAGCATGACGTGAGCTTTTCGTTTGGCGATGGCTTGCGGCCGGGGTGCATCGCGGACGCGAGCGACGAAGCGCAGTTCGCTGAACTGAAGGTGCTGGGCGAACTGACGAAAAAGGCGTGGGAGCACGACGTCCAGGTAATGATCGAAGGGCCCGGGCACGTGCCAATGGACAAGATCAAGGAGCAGGTGGACAAGGAGATGGAATGGTGCCACGAGGCGCCGTTCTACACCCTGGGGCCGCTGGTAATCGACATCGCGCCGGGTTACGACCACATCACCAGCGCGATTGGCGCGGCGATGATCGGATGGCATGGAGCTTCGATGCTGTGCTACGTGACGCCGAAGGAGCACCTCGGGCTGCCAAACCCGGAAGACGTGAAGCAAGGGGTAATCGCGTACAAGATTGCGGCGCACGCCGCGGACGTGGCGCGGCACCGGCCGGGGGCGCGCGACCGCGACGATGCGCTGAGTTATGCGCGGTTTTTGTTTGACTGGAACAAACAGTTTGAGCTTTCGCTCGATCCGCCGACCGCGAAAGCCATGCATGACGAAAATTTGCCTGACGATTTTTATAAAGAGGCAAAGTTTTGCTCGATGTGCGGACCGAAGTTCTGCTCGATGAACATCACGCAAATGGCGGACGCCGAAGGCGGCCACGACCAGGCGGAACGCAAACAGAAGTTCGTGGAGCTGCTGGCCAAAGTACAAGGCGCCTGACGAACTAGGCGGGAATTTGCGATGGGCATGTTTGATGTGACGGTGACGCTGGCGAATTTGGCTGCTCCCAGCCGGACGGAGGAAGTCTCTTTGTTGGTGGATACTGGCGCTACTTTGTCCTGGATCCCCCGAGAAATCCTTCAAAGGCTTGGCGTGACTGCTTTTTCGCGGCTGCCGTTCTCACTCGCGGATGGTCGCGTACTAGAGCGTGACACCACCGCAGTGCTATTGACCATTGACGGAAGAAAAGCCCCGGTCCCAGTAGCTTTCGGAGAGCCTGGCGAAGAGGCAGTCCTTGGCGCGACAGCTCTCGAAACGCTGGGTTTCGTGGTGGACCCAGTCGCAAAGAAACTGATTGAGCGGAACCTGCTCGCCCTCTGTTCTCATGCCTCCCTCTGATCTCCCGATTTCTCTTCGTGAGGAATTCAACCGCTGGGCGGAAGCCGGGCGCGGCGAGGGGATGGAGCAGGATCACCTGCCCATCACGCTGCCGGTGCTGGAAAAGATGCGCCTGGCTCCGATAGACAACGTGCTGGACGTAGGGTGCGGTGCGGGGTGGCTGTCGCGGCGCCTCGCGAGGCTGGTGCCCGAGGGGCGCGTCGTGGCGATGGACATTTCGGATGAAATGATCCGTCACGCGCGGCGCAGCAGCGTGGACTTTGACAATTTGATGTTCGTCACTGGAGAAGTGGCGCAAATCCCCTGGCAGCCGCACTTTTTCTCGCATGTGATTTCCGTGGAATCTTCGTACTACTGGCCTGATCCCGCGGCGGGCGTAAAGGACATTTTTCGCGTGCTCCGCGAAGGCGGCTCAGCGTGGATCCTGATCAACTACTACCGTGACAATCCGCATTGCCACCAGTGGGGAAGCCTTCTCGCGGTGCCCACGCATCTTTTCTCTGCCGAGGAATGGTGCGGATTGTTCCGTGAAGCTGGATTCACAAACGCTGCGCAGGAACGCGTCGTCGATCGATCTCCTTCGCCGGAGGTCTACACGGGACGGTGGTTCCGCGGCGCGGAACAATTGCGCGCTTTCAAGGCCGAAGGCGCACTGCTGATTCACGGCACGAAAGAATGAAACAAATGGCCGGGTCCCCGCCTGGCGTGATAGAAATGCCTCAGAACAATGGGGGCTTCACATGTCATTCCTGAGTGAGGGTGTGGCCGTAGTGACTGGCGCGGGTTCCGGCATCGGCCGAGCCCTGGCGCGACAACTGGCCGCGGCCGGCTCGGCGTTGGCACTCGCGGACGTCGATGAAGCGGGACTTCTGCAGACGGCGCAATCGTTAGAGAAGAAGACCGCAGCGGTTACCACCCACGTCGTGGACGTCGCCGATGAGGAAGCCGTGCGCTCGTTCGCGCAGGAAGTTAGTAACAGACATGGCCGCGTTACCCTGCTGATCAATAATGCCGGGGTTGCGCTGCATGGCAATTTTGAAGAAGTTTCACTGGATGATTTTCGTTTGTTGATGAACATCAATTTCTGGGGCACGGTGTACGGCGTAAAATTCTTTTTTCCAGTGTTGAAGCGAGAGAAGCGCGCGCAGATTGTGAACATTTCGAGCGTTTTTGGAATGATCGCTCCGGCGGGACAGTGCGCTTACGCGGCCAGCAAGTTTGCGGTGCGCGGATTCACGGAGGCGCTGCGCCACGAACTCGAGGGCGGCAACGTCAGCGTCTCTTGCGTGCACCCCGGCGGTATTCGAACGCAGATCGCGCGCCACGCGCGCATCGGGGCCGGTGTTACAACAACGGGACATCAGGAGAAGGCTGCCCGGTTTGAGAAGCTCCTTCGAACTTCTCCTGAGGCGGCTGCGGCGCGGATTTTGCGCGGCGTGGAACGCCGCGAGCCGCGGGTCCTGATCGGCGCGGACGCGTATCAGGTGGATTTTCTCCAGCGTCTCCGGCCGGCGACGTATTGGAAAACCCTTTCGCGGAGAATGGAAAAGCTCACGGCAGAATCGAGATGAAGCAGACCCGTTTGTTACGCGCCTTAGAGAGTTTTTGACTCTAGGGGCAACGGTGAATATACTCGGCCTCATCAAGGAAGGACCGACCCATGGGCGTATTGGACCAACGCTTCGAGAAGAACTTCATGATTACCTCGGTGGACTACGTGTTCAACTGGGCGCGGAAGAGCGCGATCTGGCCGCTCACGTTTGGACTGGCGTGCTGCGCGATTGAGATGATTGCCTCGACGACTTCGCGGTTCGACATGGCACGGTTCGGAGCGGAAGTGTTCCGGCCGTCACCGCGCCAGGCTGACCTGATGATCGTGGCAGGCACGGTGACACTGAAGATGGCCCCCGTGCTGAAGCGCGTATGGGAACAGATGCCGGACCCCAAGTGGTGCATTTCCATGGGAGCGTGCTCGAGTGTCGGTGGACCGTTCAACGCGTATTCGGTTCTGCAAGGTGTGGACCGCATCGTACCGGTAGACGTGTACGTCGTAGGATGCCCACCGCGGCCAGAAGGGCTCTTTTTCGCGCTGCTGAAGTTGCAGGACAAGATCGACCAGATGACGCTGGCCAAGCGGCCCACGGAAGTGCGCTTGAAACCGCAGATGGTGGAAGAATTCAAGAAGGGTGTGATGGTGGCGCAAACACCGGAACCGCGATAGAAAATGGAAATCGGAATATAGAAATTGCAGTGGCAGGCTAGGACAGGACGGAACGAGGAGAGAGAAGAAAAGATGGGATTTGCGCGAGCGGCGAAGACGAATGAAATCACACCGGGAACGATCCGGGAGTTTCAGGTCGAGGGCAAAGCGATTGCCCTGGCCAATGTGGACGGAAAGTTCTATGCCATCAACAATACCTGTCTGCACCGGGGAGGGCCGCTGGGCCAGGGTGTCATGGACGGAAAGATCGTCACTTGCCCGTGGCATGGCTGGCAGTACGACGTGACGACGGGCAAGATTAGCCAGAATCCAACCGTGGGCGTGGATTGTTACGCCGTTGAGGTTCGCGGAGAAGATATTTTTGTGGACGCGGGCTAGATGTTCTCTTTAAGACATTGAAAACAAATGAGTTATACTGATTCTGTCGGAGTGTGGCCACTTGGGCCCATTTCCGGCCCTAAAGCGTCAGTTTCCTCTAACCCTCATATTTTGTTTCGCTTTTTCGATGCCAGCGTGTATATTGCAGCGGACTCGAAGCCTCGATGGCGATACCGACTGCGCAACGACACTACTGGATCTTCAGCGCCGACCCGCACCACTATCACTGGGACACTCTTTTCGTAAAGGGCAAGGAGATGTGGCACGGCGCCGGGTCCAAGCCTGACGCAATTCGCCCCCTGAAGCAGGTGCGCAAAGGCGACCGGGTACTGTGCTACCACTCAGCTCCTGAACGGGCGCTGTATTCGATCGCGGAAGTCACACGAGATCCCTACCCGGACCCGCACGACCATAAAGGAAAGAACCTGGTGGCGGACTTGCGCGCTTTCGAGAAACTGCCCCGGCAGGTGACGTTGGCTGAGATGCGCGCCAATCCGGCGTTGAGGAAGATGAAATTGCTGAAGAATGTCCGGCTGGTCGTTTCACTGCTCACCGACCAGGAGTATCAGGAACTGCTGCGCATGGCCGGGATCGTCGCCACGCCGGGAATTCCGCTGCCGTGATGCGCTGGGCGCGGGCGGCGACTGTTCTACAAGTGAATTGAGGTGAGAGATGGCTTCCTTTGGCCGCTCCAGCATTCTTGTTGTTTGCTTTGCTGCCCTTTCCGCATTCTTATTCCAAAACGCGCCCCACGATTCGATCCTTGAGGGTATTCCCGCCGGGAAGACGCGAGTGCTCGACCTGAGTTACGCGATCAGCGACAAACTGGTGCCGTGGCCCGGAGATGCGAAGTTCTTCGAAGCCAAGGTCAATGCCACGATTGAGAAAAACGGTTACTTCACGCGAAGCTTCTGGATGCTGGAGCATTACGGGACGCATCTGGATGCGCCGGCGCATTTTCCACCAGGCAAGACAACCGTTGACCAAATTCCCCTCAAGCAGTTGTTCGGGCCAACTGTAGTCATTGACGTGCGCACCGAGAGCGTCAAGGACGCGGATTATCTGCTACCCGTGGCGCGCATTGCGGACTGGGAGCAACAGCACGGACGGATTCCCGAAGGCGCCATCGTGCTCTTGAGGACAGGCTGGTCGTCGCGCTGGCCCGATGTTCAGAAGTACCGGAATCAGGATCCAACGGGCAAAATGCACTTTCCGGGGTTTTCAGTAGAGGCCGCGAAAATGCTGATCGAACGTAAAGTAAGCGGCTTGGGGTGCGATACACTGAGCATCGATTACGGCGCATCGAGTGACTTTGCCGTGCATCGCCTCTCGTTGGGCGCGGGTCTCTACCACCTTGAAAATCTGTCAGACCTGAGTGAGTTGCCGGAAACAGGAGCGTTTCTCATCGTGGCGCCTATCAAGCTGGAAGGCGGTTCAGGCGGAGCGGTGCGAGTCTTCGCGCTCCTGCCTTGAATCTGGCGCGATTTTTGTTCTTCGTATTCTGAATCAGGTCAAATCTCTTGTTGCTACCGACGAAAGTGGTTGCCCACGTGTGCTATTTTGAAGGGTTGGTTAACTGATGCCGGAACTTCCCGAAGTCGAAACGGTGGCCCGCGGATTGCGGCAGGCGATCCTCGGTCGGCGGATTCTTTCCGTCACGCTGGGTAAAACGGATTTTATCGACGATCCTGACGCGCTGGAACAACACTTGCCGGGCCGCCAGATCGAAGCGGTCGAGCGTTACGGCAAATTCATGCTTCTGCGGCTGTCGGCGGCGAATGTGGGAACGCACGTCTCGACAAATGGGGATGCGGCCCCGGCTTCGCTGCTCGTGCATCTGGGAATGACCGGTCAGATCTCCCCGAGTCCGGCGGCGCAGCCTCTGGGAAAACACACGCATGTCTGCATGCTCCTGGATGATGGGCGCGAACTGCGCTACACCGACGCGCGGCGTTTCGGGCGCATCGCCTACTTGACCAAAGAATTGCTTGCCGAAGAACTGGCCGGATTCGGCGCTGATCCGCTCGAAGTGAGCAGAGACGAATTCGCGGACCGGATTTGCGGGCGGCGCGCGCGGATCAAAGCGCTGCTGCTGGACCAGAGCGTGTTGCGCGGCGTGGGCAATATCTATGCGGACGAGAGCCTGTGGAGAGCGAAAATTCATCCAGCGTGGCTGGGAGCCAGGCTGAGCAGGAAAGAAGCTGAGACGCTGCGGCGCGCGCTGCAAGATATTTTGCAGAAAGCGATTGTGCTGCGCGGATCGTCGATTTCCGATTTTCTTGACGCCGAAGGCGAGCCGGGAGAATATCAGCGGCACCATCGGGCGTACGGACGAGAGGGGAAAAACTGCTATCGGTGCAAGACGCCAATCCGTCGCGCGATTGTGGCGAATCGCAGCAAGCGCAGAGACGCCCCGTCAGGATCGGGGCAGTCGCCGCCGGCAGAGAAGCGACAACGACAAAATCGGAATACCGGGCAGAGTGGGGGATCAAGAAAACGAAACCGGTTGAGAGGTTTCCCGCGTCTATAGGAGCAAGTCGCGAATTGGCTGTGCGAGGGTGACGAAACTCTTTCAGTGAAATCTTGCTGAAGAATTCAAGGGAGATCGAATGAACTCACGTCGAGTGGCAATGCTTGTGTGTGTTGCGGCGCTGGTCCTGGCCGGTGTGCGGGCGGGGTCAGCGAAGCGCGCACCGGACGATACCAATGCGTTCGCGACGGCGGACGCGCAGATTTTAAACGAAATCCGCGATCACAGCCAGGCAATGGATAACCTGGAGTATCTGTCGGACGAGATCGGGCCGCGGCTAACCGGCTCGTCGCAATTGAAGCAGGCGAACGATTGGACGGCGGCCAAGTTCCGCGAGTACGGCTTGACCAATGTAAGACTGGAGCCCTGGACAATCGCCCATTCCTGGACGCGCGGGACGGCGCATGCGCGCATTGTGAGTCCCGCCGTGCATCCGCTTACCATCGCTTCGGCCGGGTGGTCGCCCGGAACAAATGGGGCGGTGCGTGGCCCGGTGGTGTACTTCGATGCGAAAACGAAGGAGGAGTTCGGCAAGTTTCGCGGGAAGCTGAAGGGCGCGATTGTTATCTACCAGGAGCCGGAGAGCCTTTCTCCACCGAAGCCGCAAAATCCGAACGCGCTATTAATTCGTCCGATGCAGGCGCCGCCACCGGTGAAGGGACAGCCGGCCGAGCCTTCGCCGTTTGCCGCGCAACAGGAAGTGGCACGCGCACGAAACGACTTTTTCAAGCAAGAAGGCGTTGCCGTGGTGCTGCGTGATTCGGGCAAGCCGCACGGCCTGCTGAACATGACCGGCATTGGCGGCGAGAAGTTTGATATCGGCGCAATCCCCACGGCGTTCATCACGGGCGAAGGCTATCGCATGCTCTTCCGCATGCAGAAGCACGGAAAAGTGGAAGTCGAGATCGAAATGTCGAACTCGTTCGGCGACAAGCCCATGGATGTCTACAACACGGTGGCGGAAATTCGTGGGAGCGAAAAGCCGGACGAAATGGTGATCCTCGGAGCCCATCTTGATTCCTGGGACCTTGGGACGGGATCGACCGACAACGGCACGGGATCGATGGCGGTCCTGGAAGCGGCAAGGACGCTGGCGAAGTTGAACTTGAAACCGAAGCGAACCATCCGGTTTGTGCTGTTCACCGGAGAAGAAGAAGGATTGGTCGGCTCCGTCAAATACGTGGAATCGCATACAAATGAACTGGAGAAAATCTCCGCGGTGCTTGTCCACGATACCGGCACGGGCCGTGTTCTAACTCTCGGACTGCACGACAATTATCAGGACCGCGAGATCGTGGATCAGGTGTTGGCCCCGCTGAAAGAACTGAAGCTGCTGGAACCCACAATGCGAAGATCCTTCGGAACGGATCATGCCTCCTTCGATGATGCAGGAGTTCCCGGATTCCTCGTAATTCAAGACGGCGCCGAGTACAGCCTGACGCATCACAGCCAATCGGACACTTTCGACAAAGTGTGGAAAGACGAGCTCAACCAGGGCGCGCAAGTGCTTGCGGCATGGGCCTATAATACGGCGCAACTGCCCGCTCTGCTGCCGCGCAGGCCCTTGCCCTATCGTCCTTCCACTCCAGGAGCGAAGGCAGAAGCGCCAAGGCCTGATCCGATTTCAGAAATGGATGCGAAAATTGTGGAACAGGTGAAAGCCGGTCAGGCGGAACTGAAATCCAATCTGGAGTATTTGGCCGACCGCATCGGCCCGCGCTTGACCGGTTCCCCTCAACTGGACAAAGCGAGCCACTGGACGATGGAACGCTTCAAGGAAGCTGGCATTTCGAATGCGAGACTGGAGCTATGGACGGTTGCAAACAGTTGGACGCGCGGCCCCGCGAGCGGGCAGATTATTTCTCCATCGCGCCATGTGCTGACGGTGGAGACCGCGGGATGGTCCGCGGCCACGAAAGGCGAACTGCGCGGTCCCGTAATTGGCGTTGCCGCGGAAAAACCGGAGGACTTGCAGCAATACAAAGGCAAATTGAAGGGCGCCATTGTTATTGTTGGGCGCCCCGTGGAAATGGTTTCGCCGGGGCATCCTTTATTGACGCCCTGGGGAGAAGAGACCATCCCGGTGGCGATGCCGAAAATGGACGCCGACAAGCCGATGGACTTTGAGGCGTTCATGCGAGTCCGGCAGGCACAGACAAAATTCTTTGAAGAAGAAGGAGTCGGCGCTGTCCTGCGCGGTTCCGAGAAATGGTACGGACTGCTAAACATGAGCGCCGCCGGCCGCGAATACGCACCGAGCATGATTCCGACCGCTTACATCTCGCGGGAGAATTTCACTTTGCTTTGGAGGTTGCTGGATGCCGGAGCTGTGGAAGCGGAAGTGAATATCGGTAGCAGCTTCAGCGGGAAGCCGGTCGAGGTGTACAACACCGTCGCGGAAATTCCAGGCACCGAGAAACCGGACGAGGTCGTGATCGTTGGCGGGCATCTCGATTCGTGGGATTTGGGAACGGGTGCAACCGACAACGGCACGGGCTCGATGGCCGTACTGGCGGCGGCCCGCGCGTTGCAAAAGCTGGGAGTCAAACCCAAGCGGACGATTCGTTTCGTGCTCTTCACCGGCGAAGAACAAGGGTTGAACGGATCAAAAGCCTACGTCAAGGCGCATCAAAACGAACTCGGGAAAATATCCGGCGTGCTGGTGCATGACAGCGGCACCGGAAAAGTTCTGACAGTTGGTCTGATGGGCAATTACGCCGCGCGCGAAACCGTCGACCGGGCGCTCTATCCGCTGGCGCGGGTCAAGGAAATCGGATTGGCGGAGCCCACGCTTCGTTCCGAAGGCGGAAGCGATCACGTTCCGTTCGATCAGGCAGGCGTGCCGGGCTTCTGGTGCGTGCAAGAAAACGCAGATTACGACAAGACGCACCATTCCCAGGCAGACACGATCGACCGCGTGCGGTGGGATGACCTGACGGAAGGGGCGCAAGTGCTGGCAGTGTTTGCTTACAACGTCGCCCAGCTTCCGGAAATGCTGCCACGCAAGCAGGCGAAACAGGGCGGGAACTGATCCGGTCGCATGCGGGCCGTGCTCCAGAGAGTCAGCCATGCGAAAGTGACGGTCGATGGGCGCGTGACGGGCGATATCGGCGCCGGGCTGATGATTCTGCTCGGCGTCGGCCGCGAAGATACGTCCGCAGTCGCCGGAGCGATGGCAGAGAAGTGCGCGAACCTGCGCATCTTCGAGGACGACCAGGGTAAGATGAACCGCTCGCTGTTGGATGTGAAAGGCAGCGCGCTGGTCGTTTCGCAGTTCACGCTTTATGGCGACGCGCGCGGGCAGCGGCGGCCAAGCTTCATCTCGGCGGCGCCGCCGGAATTAGCTAAGCGTCTCTACGAGGAATTCTGCGAAGCGCTTCGCAAGCTTGGCGTGACCGTAGCGACCGGAATCTTTCAGGCGATGATGTCCGTGGAGTTGGTTAATGAAGGCCCGGTCACGATCCTCCTCGATTCCGAAAAAACGTTCTAACCCCGGCAACGGACGGAACTCTGCACGTTGGACGAGAGCGGCCGTGCTGCGCGAATTGAAATCGCTGGCGGACCCGAAAGTGCGCGCGAAGATGGCTTATTTCGGCGTGAATGTGCCGAAAGCGTACGGTATCTCCGCTCCGGTGCTGCACTCATTGGCAAAACGGATCGGGAAGGATCATCGGCTGGCGCAGGACCTTTGGGCGACCCGCGTTCATGAAGCGGGAATCCTTGCAACGCTGATTGGCGAATCTGAAAAAGTCACTGCGGCGGAGATGGAGCGCTGGGCGCGGGATTTCGACTCCTGGGACGTGGTCGACGCGGCGTGCTGTTATCTCTATGCGCAGGCAAAACCTGCTTGGAGCAAGGCAGGGGCGTGGAGCCGCCGCCGCGAAGAGTTCGTAAAACGCGCCAGTTTTTCCCTGATTGCGTATCTGAGCTACAAGGACAAAGCCGCCCCGCATGCGCGTTTTGCGCGATTCTTGCGAGTGATCGAACGGGAGGCGCAGGACGAGAGAAGTTTTGTAAAGAAAGCGATCAACTGGGCCTTGCGAAATATCGGAAAGAGAAATGTGCGGCTCAACCGGGAAGCGATCCGCTGCGCGGAGAGAATCCAACGACAAGATTCACGTGCCGCGCGGTGGATTGCTGCGGATGCGCTTCGCGAATTGAAGAGCGCCGCCGTGCAAGCACGGCTGCGCCGCAAGGCGGCCTGAGACAGATGACGGCGAGCGGCAACGAGACCAAGCTGAGAATCCGGCGGGCGAAGCGTGCTGACGCGCCGCGGATCGCGGTGCTCTCCGGGCAGCTGGGATATCCGGCCACGGCGGCGCAGATGGGCAAGAGGCTGCTCGGAATCAAACCTGCCTCGCAGCACGCCGTATTCGTGGCCGATTCGCCCGAAGATGGAGTGATCGGGTGGGTGCATGTGAGCAGGCAACCGTTGCTGGAGGTTGAGATTCGCGCGGAAGTCAACGGGCTCGTTGTTGCGGAAGGACAGAGAAGCCTCGGAGCCGGAGCGCAGTTGCTGGCTGCCGCCGAAGAGTGGGCGCGCAAGCATGGCTGCAAAGGCATGTCCGTCCGTTCAAACGTTATCCGCGAGCGCGCGCACCAGTTCTACGAACGCCACGGCTACGAGCACTACAAAACGCAGAAATCGTTCCGCAAACCGCTCTGACCGCAGCGGGCACACTTTGGTGACTACTCTTACAATAAGTTGAGCTCGTCGAATTCAGCCTTGAGACCGACATTTGACTTATGAAAGGCGAAGTTGAGTGTTGCTATTTAGCCGGGGCGTCAGAGGGTCGCTTTAACCAGGTGTTGTGGCCTCCCTTCTTTAACGTCCAACCTTCCGCTGGCATCCAGTCGCAGTAGAGCACCCTCCTCCATAGAAAGTCCTTCGGTGGGTCCCAGGAACAGTGCGAATCGGTAGCATCCTTTTTCTGGCGGACTTCGATTGCTCTGTTGACTGTACCCGGGTCTTTCTTGGTTGACTCGCGGCCCATTCGGACGACTACGATGTCACCCACCTGTACTGGCGCGTCGGGCGGAACATAGAACCACATGGCTGTTCCTTCGTCCGTCGAAGGGTGGCAGCAGTAGACGCGGCCCATGGCAAGGCTCCCATCCTGGAAGTCAGAATCTTTCAATCCCGAATCAAGCAAATGCTGCCGCTGCTCTGTGAGCCTGAGGATCTCCTCGCGGGTTGCTGTCGACATAACCTGTGCGAGCCGCAACACTCCAGCTTCGTCTTTGCTGGGTGGGTACAGTTTCGAGGTTCCCGCGTTGGAGACAGCGCAAGCTAGGCAGCTCATCATCAGCAAGGCCGCCGGCCGCCGCTTGCGGAACTGGCGGCGTGACGCTCGCGAATTCGACCGGCCCACCAACCATTTAGACGGCAGATGCTGAATCACGGCTAACCCCCTTGCCGCGTCCGCGTCGCGGACATCAATCCGGATTTTGTGGTTTCAATTTTGCTTTTGCGCAAGACCATATGCCCGCCGCTCTATCGTGTCAAGCTCATGTCGCACCGGCAGTTGAGTGGCAATCGCGTCTCGTTCAGGAGTTCTGATCGAGAATCAGCAGTGGCGCTTGAGTGGAAGCATATATCGCACTGCGATATAATTGGTTCATGGCCAAGGAAATCACCTCGGCGGAGTACCAGGCGCTTGCCGAGTTGCGCTACCGCATCCGCAAGTTTGCCCGGGAAGGGGACGCGGTGGCGCGCGCCGCGGGCCTCGAACCGCAGCAGTACATGCTCTTACTGGCACTTCGCGGGCTTCCGGACGGCGAGGAAGCGACGATTCGCACGCTGGCCGACCGGCTGGCGCTGAAGCATCACAGCGCCGTCGAGTTGATCGACCGGCTGGAGACGCATGGCTACGTGCGCCGTAGCCGCAGCCGGGACGATCGCAGACGCGTCCTGGTGACGTTGCTGCCACGCGGCGAGAAGTTGCTCGAGCAGGTGGCGAGAGACCGCATCGGCGAATTGCGCGCGAGCGGCGCAGCTCTAGCGAAGGCCATCAGCGCCTTGCTGGAAAACGGCGGCCCGCCACCAGGGAAGAAACAAACTCGTTGATCTTTCGGTGCAGAATCCAGAGGGGGTACACCCTGGGTACACCCCCCACCAATTCAGATGAATATCAAAACAAAGGGCTTACAAAATTTGCATTTCATAAACGATTGATTCTAAAGGGCGTGGATTGCGGCGCAATGGCTGAGACAAGTGGAACCCTGGACCGGCAATAGCGCCGTCCTATACCCCATGTTTTTTGTAAATGTTCCATCTACGGGACTTAAGTATTGCGCAAGTCCTTTGTTTGCAACACATACGAGGGGCTCACAAGTGTTGCATCTAAAGGACTTATATCTCACCAAAATTGTGCACATTTGCTGCGAGGGGTAGGTGGGCACAGGCGAGGACAGGAATTAGCTGCAATTGTACCCAAAAGCTACTGTACCAGAGGAATAGGGGCTCGTCAAGAGGAATTAGGTATCGAGTTTTCAGTGGCGGCTCGGGCGCCCTGCCATATGCTCTCGCAAATGCTGCACCCAGCCCGATTCGTACGATTCCACGCGGTCGCCGTAGATCTCTCAGTAACGCTCTATTATTTCTGGATGGCTTCTGTTTAGGACAACGGTGACCTTAGAAGTATGGGCGGCGCAGAAGGCACGTCTCAATAGCTCTCTGATGCTCTTGTCATCAGGGTTCAGAGAAAACCCGGCAAAAACAATCTTGTGAGATTCGCTTAGGACCTGTTCTGCTTTTTCCCAAATAGCCTGAAGTGCAGTGTCGTTGGGGATTTTCTGTCCTACTAGGGGGACGAAGACGGCGTTGCGGCGAGTTCCCTCACAGCCTGGGCACTTTCCGCGCCCCATGATTGCGTCCTCAGCGCTGCGTTCATAGATTCTTTCCAGAAGATATTTGCTGCAGACCTCGCATCGGCTCCAACTCATGGAGCCGTAGAGCTTCAAGAACAAGAGCTTATTGCCCTTGCCATCCAGTCGAGGACCAGCAGATTGCAAGGGCAGGCATAGGTTATCTGGGACCCCGTAGTCCACTATCCTCGAGTCTCCGTATCCGAGCGGGGCGAAGTCGAAGTTCTCGACATCCCACTCGATGACCGTATCGTAGTTCGTTGTCACTATCGGATGACCGGAATTCAGACACTCTTTTAGCCAAGAAACAGGGCCGCGGGGCATGCCCTCTATTCTGAGCTTCCGAAAGAGACAGAACTCAAGGTTTTCGCGCGGATAGAGCGGTTTGAGATTCTCGGGAAATTCCAAATATATTTGCTCAAAGGAGGTCAACCGTTTCTGCTTGGGCCACCGTTGATCGGTCATGTACTGCTCGACTTGCGAGATTGCCTGATCAAAACCTTCAGGCAAACCGCGCCGGTCGAGAAGGTACTCTAGGGTCATTTCGCTGGTGAGCGGTAAGCTGGGATAGAAGGCCTTTGACGCTCCAGCACCGATGAAATAGGTCGTCTCTATGGTCATGGGGACGATGCTGTCCGGGAGGGTCTGATTTCGGGCTTGCCGCCCGGGGCGCTAGACAGTATAAACCCGGAGCCTGTAATTAATGATTGGTATCGTGTTCATAATGTTTTATCCTTGCGACGGTCGCCAGCGAGCCTCCCTCGATATGCTCTTCAAGACCCAGAGCGCTTCGGTGTACGGGATTGACGCCTACCTCGTTGAGGTTGAGGTGGACGTGGGATCCGCGCGCATGCAGGACTTCAACGTGGTGGGACTGCCGGACAACGCGGTCAAGGAGAGCCGCGAGCGAATCAAAAGCGCGTTGAGAAATTGCGGATTCGAGTTTCCTCACGGGCAGGGAGTGACGATTAATCTGGCGCCGGCGGATGTGCGCAAGGAAGGCTCGGGATTTGATCTGCCGATGGCGCTGGGACTGGTGGGTTGCCAGGGACAGTTTTTCGGCAAACAACTGGACAAGATGATGTTCCTCGGCGAGCTGTCGCTGGACGGAAGCGTGCGCTCGGTACGCGGGGCGTTGTCAGCGGCGCTGGCAGCGCGCGAGTTCGGGCTGAAGTCGCTGGCCGTTCCGGAAGCGAATGCAAAAGAAGCTGCGGTCGTCGAGGGCGTGGACGTGTATGCGCTGAAGTCGTTGCCGCAAGCCGTGGACCTGGTGAACTCGCCGGAGTCGTTCACACCTGTAAAGGTGAACGCGCAGCAGATGCTCTCCGAGGCCGCGCAGTATTCGGTGGACTTGCGCGATGTGTACGGACAACAGGCCGCCAAGCGGGCGCTAGAAGTGGCTTGCGGGGGGGCATAACATTTTGTTTATCGGGCCGCCGGGCGCTGGGAAGACCATGCTGGCGAAGCGCATCCCGACGATTCTGCCGCCCATGTCGCTCGAGGAAGCCATCGAGACGACGCGCATTCATAGTGTGGCGGGCGTGCTGGAAGACAGCCGCGGTTTGGTCGGCACGCGGCCGTATCGTTCGCCGCACCACACCATCAGTGACGCGGGGTTGATCGGCGGAGGCGCGGTGCCGCGGCCAGGAGAAGTCTCGCTGGGGCACAACGGCGTGCTTTTTTTGGATGAACTGCCGGAATTTCAGCGAAATGTTCTAGAAGTGATGCAGCAACCGCTCGAGGACGGTCCCGTGACCATTTCGCGCACCGCTGTTTCAGTGACCTTTCCGTCGCGGTTTATGCTGGCGGCGGCGATGAATCCTTGCCCGTGCAGTTATTTCGGCGATCCCACGCGGGAGTGCCACTGTACGCCTCCCATGATCCAGCGCTACGTTTCGAAAATCTCGGGTCCGCTTCTGGATCGCATCGATATTCATATCGAGGTTCCCACTGTGAAATACAAGGAACTGCGAGCGCCGTCTTCGGCGGAGGATTCTGCCTCGGTGCGGCAACGAGTGATTGCCGCGCGAAATAGACAACTCGAAAGGTTCCAAAGCGAAAAGAAGACCTACGCCAACGCGCAAATGATGCCGAAGATGATCCGCAAGCATTGCGCGATTTCGACCGAAGGCGAAAAGCTGCTGGAAAACGCCATCACTCGGCTCGGGCTTTCCGCGCGGGCCCACGACCGCATTTTGAAGGTAGCGCGCACGATCGCCGACCTGGACGGGGGATCAAGCATCGAGCCGCGCCATCTTAGCGAAGCGATCCAGTATCGAACGCTGGACCGTTCTTACTGGGCTTGAATTGCGACTCTCTTCTCACTTGCAATTGTCGGCCGGCGTCCAGCGGGCCGCGGATGCCTTCTTGCTGCGCATCGCATCTAATCTAAATGAAGGATGGCCGGCTTGCTCCATTGACTCTGTTTCCTTGGCTATGTTACCCATAAAGCGCTCCTATTAGGGGCACCCGGGGCAGCTGCAGCGCAAAAGATGACGTTCAACACCAAGCATCTTGAAATGACGCTGGAGACGCAGGTCGAGAGCGTCAATCTTGCCGAGGAGATGTGTCTCCGCGTAGCCGAAGCGGCGGGGTTTGGTGAGGACGACTGCTACCGCATCGGGATGAGCGTGCGCGAGGGCGTGATCAACGCCTTTCACTATGGGAACCAGGAACGGCCCGACAAGAAAATCTACCTTGCCGTCGATTTCACTGCCGACAAGATGATCATTCACGTATTGGACGAAGGTAGGGGATTCAAGCTCTCCGATGTTCCTGACCCGCTCGCTGAGGAAAACCTGCTCAGTACGTCCGGCCGCGGGATCTTCCTGATGCGCGCCTTCATGGATGAATTCGATGTGGTTCCCGGGAGAACGGGCGGCGCGGAGATTGTGATGTCCAAGAAGTTGCCCGCCTCGGGGAGCGCCTCCCCGAATGGCCAAGGCGGACAAAACGCCACGCCGCAACAGGAAGCGTAAGGAAACAGATGTCATTACATGCGACGCATCGCGATGCCGGCCAAGTCACCGTTGTAGACCTGAGCGGCCGGATCGTCCTCGGAGACGGCAGCGCTTTGCTGCGAACGACGATTCGGGGACTGCTGGCTGAGGAAAGAAAAATGATTCTGCTGAATCTGGCTGACGTGGATTACATCGACAGCTCTGGAATCGGAGAGCTGGTCAGCGGATACACGGCGGTGAAGAATCAGAGTGGGGACCTGAAGTTGCTCCACCTGACCAAGAAAGTTCGCGATCTTCTTCAGATCACCAAGCTCTACACCGTCTTTGATGTATTCACGGACGAGAGCACCGCGCTTCGAAGTTTCACGTAGTCCTGCTCCTGCCTGAGGCTCGCCTGATTCGCCAGACTGCGGCACAATCTCCTGGATGATGCCCCTCGCCGATACTCTTTGGGTCGTGGACCAGGCGAAAACTCTGGGATTCGACCTCTGCGGGGTAGTCCGTCCGGAAAAATTTTCGGAACTCGAACAAACCTCAGAATGGCTTGCCAGAGGCTACGCCGGCGAAATGAAGTACCTGGCCGATCCCCGGCGGTGCGATCTGCAAACTGCCATGCCCGGTATTCGGAGTGCCATCGTCGTCCTGCTGAACTACAGCGCCGCGCGACCGCTTTCCACCGATCCTGCATTGCCCATCAATGACGCCCAGCCGAGGGGGTGGATTTCCCGTTATGCCTGGGGCGATGACTATCACGACGTGTTGCGCGAAAGATTAGACGCGCTTGTGGACTCTCTGCGTGAACGCTTCACGGGACCATTCGAGGCGCGCACTTACGTGGACACGGGACCGGTTCAGGAACGTGTGCTCGCGAAGTATGCCGGTTTGGGATGGCTGGGGAAAAATACTCTCCTGCTCAACCAGATGCTCGGCTCCTTCTTTTTCCTCGGCGTCATTCTCACCACGCTCGATCTCCAGCCGACACTTGAGGAGAATGAGTTACCGCCGCCGGATTTATGCGGGAACTGCCGGCGATGCCTGGACGCCTGCCCGACGCAGGCTTTCGTCGAACCCTACGTCATGGATGCCCGTAAATGCATTTCCTATCTGACCATCGAACTACGAGGCTCCATCCCGGAAGAGTTCCGCGAGCCGATGGGGAATCATATTTTCGGGTGCGATATCTGCCAGGATGTTTGCCCGTGGAACCGGCGCGCACCGATTGTGCCGATACCGCAGTTCCAGCCACGAACTCTTCCTGCGGCGGAAGAAGACCGCACGGGAGTGTCTGGCCCGCCGCAGGAAGAGACGCTCTATCTTCCAAGACTGGAGTGGCTCCTTGGCCTTACCGAGGCTGACTTTCGCGAACTCTTTCGTGGAAGCGCGCTCAAACGCACCAAATGGCGCGGTCTGCTACGCAACAGCTGCATCGCGGTGGGGAATTCCGGCCTGCGACGGGGCATGGCGGATCACGCTCGAATCTGCGGTACGTTGGAGCAGCTAGCAGCCTCGGAGGATCACGTAATAGCCGAATCTGCCCGTTGGGCGCTTTTGCGCATCCAATAAGAGCGTAAGAGGAAAGCCATTTGGAGCGACAGGCTGCGGTAGGCGTCGCCCACAAAGTATTGAGATCTGCGGTCGGACGGCTTTATTTACCATCTCGTGGGCACTAGCGGTATAATCCCACGCGCAGGTCGATTTGTCCTCCGCGCTGAAGAGGTTCCCATGAATCGCCGCGACTTTTTATGTAATGCCGGTATCGTCGGTGCGGGATTGCTTGGGTCAGGAAATGCCGCACCTGGTCTCTTGCGCACCGGCGCCGCTAGCAAATCGGATTCAAATCTCACTCTGGAGGAAAAACCCGTGGCCTTTACAGTGCCCCCGTTGCCGTACCCGTTCGACGCACTCGAGCCTCACATCGACGCCAAGACGATGGAGATCCATCATGACAAACATCATGGCGCTTATGTTACCAACCTGAACAAGGCCCTGGAAGGTCAGACCGGTCTGCAAGCCAAGTCGATCGATGATCTTCTCAAAGGTCTCGATTCCATCCCGGAAAATATTCGCAACGCCGTCCGCAACAACGGCGGCGGCCACTGGAACCACACGCTTTTCTGGACGCTGATGAAGAAAGGCGGCGGCGGAGAGCCGAAGGGCAATCTTGCGGCTGCCATCAACTCGACGTTTGGATCGTTTGCCGGATTTCAGGAAAAATTTGCGGCCGCCGGGCTGGGCCGCTTTGGTTCCGGCTGGGCTTGGCTAGTCGTGCGGGATGGGAAACTGGCTATCGACTCCACGCCGAATCAGGACACTCCTTATCTGCTCGCGGGCGGCGGCAAAGCCGTCCTTGGGCTGGACGTATGGGAACATGCGTATTACTTGAAGTATCAAAACCGCCGCCCTGATTACATCGCGGCTTGGTGGAATGTCGTCAATTGGGACAAAGCGGCCGAGCTCTACGATGCGGCGAAGAAGTAGTTCTTTTTCGTAAGATTACAAAAAGAAGAAGCCCCCGATCGGATCGGGGGCTTCTTCTTTTGCCTCTAAAAAAAAAGAATGAAATCCGAATTAAGCCATTAATTGCCGCTTGGCCAGCGGAACAACCGATACCTCCCGCCGCCCCTCGGGATAATTTCTTGCCACTGGCGCCAACGTGTGCGCCTCGCGCGTCGCCATGGGCACTGACATCGCCCCGGCCGTTTGTCGCGAAGCTTCACGAACCAACTCCATGCGGCCACGTACACGGAACTTCGCCAGCAGCGAAGAGACATGGAATTTTACAGTGCGCTCAGAAAGATTCAAATTTGCGGCAATTTCCTTGTTGGCCAGGCTTTTCATCAGCCCCGAGAGAACTTCTTCCTCCCGGCGCGTCATCTTCACCTGGCTGCAGACCGATTTCCCCGCCTCCAACAGCTTGTCGGCTTTCTCTTTGAGGCCTTCCAGAATCTCGTCTTCGGCCTGCACCATCACAACGTAGTCGCTCGTGGACTGGCCCCTCACCATACAGTGCATCGCCAGCAGACCGGCGGCCTGATCCACAGGAAACCTACCGTCTGGTCCGGCATGGACCTGAAAGTGGGCCACTCCGGTGTTTTTCTCATAGAAAAAGAAGACGTCGCGGAGAAAGGACGGGCGGGAATTTGTCAATTGCTGCGGATGTACATTTCTGCGGATCACCTTCACATGCACCCCCTCAGAATGCAGCCTCGTGACGGAACCGAAGCTATTTGGTTTTGTTTTTCTTCGCCCCTCGACGAGGCGCACTCCCCAGACGAGTAAGACCATAAGGCAAGAATTCAAAAAGCGGGCTGAAGGCCCATCGACTCTTACCCACCGATCAGCAACTGCCAGACGTGTGCAGGGGCTCCCCGAAGTCCGCCTAAGACAGTCCTACCCGTTTAACCGAACCCTGCATCCTTGCACATATTCTTCCTTTCGGAAGAGTATATGCAACTTACTCAAAAATTGAGGACTTACGCCGATGTTTGGGCACGCCCAAGCTCATTTGACGGTAGGATTTGCACAGTGAGCGAAATAATTCCCCTTAGAACGACGTAAGGACCATACCGGAGAAGAAACTTCAAAGAGGAGGAACACTTTGTCTGTGCCCTGTGGAAAACCGGTGAGCCGCAGCCCGCGCAATCAACAGCTTCAAGACTTGATGATTTGCGTTTGTTCCGGCCCAATCAATTCGTATGCCATTCCCCGCCAGTGAATCTTGCGTGTGACGAGAGAGTTCACGAAATTCATGACGTAAAAGAATGGGAGGAGAACCGGTAACAGAATGTAAATCCAGGCTTGTCCCATAATCTGGGACCGCTCGGCGGGGAGGCATTCCGTCACTCCGATGAGCCGGATGGAGCTCCGAAGCAACGAAAGTAGAATCGGCAGAAAAGTCAGCGTGGCAATGTGAAAAGCGGGTCTTTGCTGCAAGAAGTCACTTGCGATCAAGACCACGCCCAACAGAAGCGTCGTGCAGTACAGAAGATGTGTGAAAGCCGCCGGTCCCCACACTTTATCAGCGTATACGCGGGTGATGAGGACTTGGCGGTTCGTGAATTCCAGCAACCCGCGGAAATCGCTCTCGACGTAGGAGCGCGTCAGGCACTCCGGCAAGAAAACAATCGAGCGATTGTTGCGATCCAGGGTGCGCGTCAAGGAATAATCGTCGCTAACCGAGTTCTTCCATTCGTTCATGACACCGGATTGTTCGAAGATGCTCCGGCGAATGGCGGTGCCGCCGCCCCAGCAGAAGTTTCTCCCTTTCTCGCTGAGCATGGTGACCATCGGGGCATTCCACGCCGCGAGGAGGGCAGTCGGCAGATCGCCGCGATTGGGAATCAGCCAGCGCATCGTGGTGGTCGCGCCGATTCTTACGTCTCCCAGCGGAGCCACAAGGTTATGCAGCCAGTTCTTTCCGGGGCGGCCGTCGGAATCGGCGAAGACGAATACTTCGAATTCCGGCGGCAATTGTTCCACCGCCACCCGCAAACTGTTCACCTTCTCGCCGGAATTGCTCGGGCTCCCTGCAATGATCACGTGCGCTTTCACTCTCGAACTCGCGGCTACACGATCGACGATGCCGCGCGCGGGATCCGCCTCTGAGGCGAGAATGAAAAATATCTCGTAGTTCTGCCGTACGAATTCCGTTAGCGACAAGAGATTGCGCTCGAGTCCCGGTTCGATGCCTTTGCAGGGGCAAAGCACGGCCACGCGCGGCGCGTAGAATCCCGAATCGGTGTGCAGGCGCCGCCGTACGTAGCCGAGCCACTGTACAGCCTGCCAGATGAGGTACGCCCCAAGGAGAATCTGGAGGAACGCCAGGAAATAAAATAGTGTCTCCACGATTGGAGGATAGCAGAGGAACACTGCTCGCAGAGTGCCGTTCGAACGGTTAGAATCGCACCGGTAAACGTCCGTGCTAAGGAGAACAAAAATGGTACGAGTGGATTTTGGAATGGTGACGTCAGCGTTTGAACTGCCCGGCTACCGGATTGTCAGGAATTTTGGCATCGTGCGTGGAATTATTGTGCGCTCGCGGAGCGTGATCGGAAATCTCGGCGCTGCGCTTCAGACCATTATCGGAGGCAACATCACCATCCTCACCAACCTCTGCGAAAAGACACGCGAGGACGCCTTCGAGTTGCTCTTGCAGCATGCCGGCGAACACGGCGCCAACGCCGTCATCGGGATGCGCTACGACGCCACCGAAGTGATGCAAGGCGTCACCGAAGTGCTCGCTTATGGCACGGCCGTCCAGGTCGAGCGAATTTCCTAGCCGGTGGCGTGTCTGTTCACTGGGCCATCGAATGAACGCTTTCGCTCAATGTACGCGCGAACTCTTTGCCTCCGCTGCGGTCGGCGCCGTGAGCTGCGCCGCCAGTTCCTCAATCCCCGTGAGCGCGCGGCTGGCCGCAAGCCGCGCATTTTCTATGAACGACGAGTCCAGCAGAAAGGCGCAACGGTCGACGAAAGGATGGTCCGCGGCTTCAAAGGGTTTTCGAGTCCGCCGCTTCGCTGCCGCCCGCGCCAGCAACTCCTCATAGAGTTGCAGGTCCCGCTGAAAATCAAGCGCGTCGCCCGCGGTCCAGCCGTGCTGTCGCGCCATTGAGGACAGGAATTTCCTGCGGAAAAGCGTAGCGTCGCGCCGTGGCATGGGGCGCGGTTTGGATTTGCCCATTGGCTGCGGCTCGTTGCAAACGATCTCCAGGGCCCGCACCGTCAATGCCAGCAGCGCTTCTCGCTGCAACAGCGTCAGAAGATCGCGGTAGAGTGAAGCGTGAACCTGCAGCGCGTGGCGGCTGTTCTCAACAACGTAGGAATCTACAAACCGAGGCACAACGCGCTCTCGCAGCAGCGCTTCCGAAAGGCGCTTGGCGAGTTCTCCAGCGGCGTCTGAAGCTTTTGGTTTCTCCGGCGGCATGTTTTCAGGACACATGTTAGCAGGAGTCCGTTTCCCGGCAACGCAGTGTCCCTGAAATGCAAAAGGCCCGGCAAGTTTCACCGGGCCTTCCTCTGTTCTCTTTGTAGGGACGCAGCATGCTGCGCCCCATTCGCCTACAACTGACCCGCCTTAGTGAATCGCTCGCGGGACATCGGGGCCAACGCGTTTCTGCTTTGGCTCAGGCTGCGGAACGATTGGCGGCGTTACCGCTTCCTTCTGCAGCGCATGTTCGAGCACTTCGTCTAGCGTGTGCACGTAGGTAATCTTGATGTCGCCGAGAATCTCCGGAGTGAGATCCGCTACGACATTCGGCTCGTTGTCCGCGGGCAGCAGAACTTCCTTGATGCCCGCCCGCTTCGCTCCGAGCACTTTTTCCTTCACGCCGCCGATGGGCAGAACCACGCCCGAGAGCGTCATCTCGCCGGTCATCGCCAGCCGGTCTTTGACGGGGCGCCCGCTCAGCAAGCTCACCAGGGCAGTCACCATCGCCGCACCGGCGGACGGGCCATCCTTCGGCACCGCACCTGAGGGCACGTGAATGTGAATGTCCTGCTTGCGGAAGAAGTCGGGGTCGATCCCGTAACGTTCGCCATTCGCGCGCGTCCAGGTCAGTGCTGCGGTCATCGATTCCTGCATGACTTCGCCGAGATGCCCGGTCATGGTGAACTGCTTCCCCCCGCGCATGCGCGTCGCTTCGATGAAGATGATGTCGCCTCCCACCGGCGTCCAGACCAGTCCGACGGCAACGCCGGGCCTCTTGACGCGCTCCTCGACTTCCTTTTCCGTGCGGAATTTCGGCACGCCCAGGAATTCGCGGACCACTTCCGGTGTCACGGTCATCTTTTCCGTCTGGCCTTCGGCGATGCGCCGCGCCTGCTTGCGTGTGATCGTTGCGATCTCGCGCTCCAGGTTCCGCACGCCCGCTTCCCGCGTGAAGCTGTGGATGATTTCGCGCAGCCCTTCGTCGGTGAAATCAATTTGCTCGCCGACTTTCAGGCCGTGCTCCTTGGCCTGCTTCGGGATCAGGTACTTGTGCGCGATGTGGAGCTTCTCTTCACCCGTGTAGCCGGGCAGTTCGATGATCTCCATGCGGTCTCGCAACGGCTCAGGGATGGGGTCCATCCAGTTCGCCGTGGCGATGAACAGCACCTTCGAGAGATCGAACGGCACATCCAGATAGTGATCGCGGAACGAGCTGTTCTGCTCCGGGTCGAGCACTTCCATCAGCGCCGAAGACGGATCGCCGCGGAAATCACGCCCGAGCTTGTCCACCTCGTCCAGCATCATCACTGGATCGTTCGTTTCCCCGCGCTTCAGTCCTTGAATGATTTGTCCCGGCAGCGCGCCAATGTACGTGCGCCGATGGCCGCGGATTTCGGCTTCATCGTGCATGCCGCCAAGAGCGATGCGCACGAACTTACGTCCGAGCGAACGAGCGATGGACTTACCAAGCGAAGTCTTACCCACGCCTGGAGGTCCGACAAAGCAAAGGATCGGCCCCTTCATGCCCGGCTGAATTTTCTTCACCGCCAGGTAATCGAGGATGCGTTCCTTCACCTTTTGCAGATCGTAGTGGTCTTCGTCGAGAATCTCGTGCGCCTTCTTGATGTCGATTTCCGAACTGCCTGAGGATTTACTCCACGGCAGCGAAGTCATCCATTCAAGATACGTCCGGGAAACCATGTACTCCGCGGACGCCGGCGTCATTTTAGATAGCCGCTTCAGCTCCCGCTCGCACTCTTTCTTGGCTTCGGCGGTCATGCCGGCTTCTTCCACTTTTTTGCGAAGCTCGTCGATCTCCTGCATCGTATCGTCGGATTCGCCGAGTTCCTTCTGGATCGCCTTCATCTGTTCGCGCAGCAGATACTCGCGCTGGTTCTGGCTCACCTGCTCCTGCACTTGCTCGTGGATTTTCGAGCGCAGCTCCAGAACTTCCAGCTCTTTCGATAGCTCGCGGATCAGAGTTTCCAGCCGCTTGCGCACGCTGGAGGTCTCGATCAATTCCTGGCGCAGCAGCGTCGAAAGCGACGGCAGCGTCCCGGCGATGAAGTCCGTCAAACGGCCCGGATGGTCGATGTTCATTGCCGCGGATTGCAGATCGTCGGAAAGTTGCGGCGAGTGGCTTACCACGTCGCGGAAGAGATCCTGCGCGTTTCGCTGCAGCGCTTCCAGCTCCGTATCCGCTTCGCCAATGATGTCCGGCTCCGCCTGCACGCGGGCCTGTAGAAACGGCCGCAGGCCGATCAGTTCGAGCAGTTGAATGCGCTGCAGGCCTTCCAGAAAGATGACCACGTTGCCGTTCGGCATTTTTACGGTCTTATGAACCTTGGCGAGCGTGCCTACTTTGTGGAGGTCGGCGGCGGCAGGATCCTCAATTCGCGGATCGAGCTGCGCGACCACTCCCAACAGCTTTTCGTCGCCCTGCAAGCTATTCACTAACGCCAAAGAACTCTCCCGTCCCACGGTCAGAGGCAGGACAGCGCCGGGAAACAGGACGGTGTCACGAACCGGCAGGATGGGAAGAATCTCCGGCACCACAATTTTTTTCTCAGCCATAATCTCCCCTAGTCATCGAGACAGCTCAGGAAGAGCCGCCCGATGAAATCTTAGATGCAACTGGGTTTGAAAGGGTGCACAAAAGTATGAAAGTTGCTAGCACAAAATCTTAGCATTGTACGCTCACATTCTATCAAAAGTGCAACCACTCCACAAGAATCCATGTAAAGCATTTGTGTTCAATAGATTACAGTCTATATGCCCCGCTCTGCATCGAATCATGGCCCTGCACCACCAAGCCACCGCTCAGCTACTTGAAGCTTTTTGCTTTTTTGACCCGTATTTGTTCAAGACGTATTCCTTTGCCTCCTCACGCGTCCGGATCTGCTCCTCCAGTTGGGCGTCTTCGAGAGCCTGGAGGATCTGCGAAAACAAGGGGCTGGGTCGAAACCCCATCTCCTGGAGGTCATCGCCCGTTAACAGACGTTCCGGCCGGACTTGCTCGGGAGGGGTCACTTCCAGGAACCGCCGGACGAAATCATAGGACTCCAGGTGGCGGTGGCTGGAAAGACAGTCGAGCCGGTGCAGCGCCAGATGTTCCTCAAAGCGCGGAAGCCGCACGAACTTTTTCAGCGTCGACGCGCGCATTTCCTCGACCGCTCCGAACTTCATGTGATTGTCCACCAGCGCAAGGATCTGCTCGGTGTCCTCATTCGAGAAGCGCAATCGTTTGCAAATGGCCTCGGCCATGCGCACACCGACCTGCACATGATGGTTGAAACGAATGCGGTCCCCCGTTTCCGCCGCGGATTGGAATGTCGGTGGCTTGCCGACGTCGTGAAGTAGAACGCCCCAGGCCAGTGTCGGAGACGCGTCCGCGGGAAGCCCTTCGAGCATCATGCGCGTGTGAATCCACACATCGCCTTCGGGGTGAAATTGCGGAGGCTGCTCAACCCCTTTCATCGCCGCGATTTCTGGAAGAACTTGCTGGAGCAGCCAGGTCTCGTCCAGCAATTCGAATGCTTGCCGGGCCGCGCCCTCCGTGAGCATTTTGGTGAGTTCCTCACGCAAGCGCTCCGGGGAGACTTGCTGGATTTCCCCGACGTGGGGGCGGATTGCTCGAAACGTTTCGGCTTCGACTTCGAATCCGAAGCGAGCGGCGAAACGCACCGCGCGCATCATGCGAAGCTTGTCCTCTGTGAAACGGCGGTCGGGCTCGCCGATGGCCCGAATGATTTTCGCTTTGAGGTCGCCTTGTCCGCCAACGTAGTCGAGCACTTCGCTGGAATCGTGGCGCATCAGGAGCCCGTTGATCGTGAAGTCGCGGCGCTGCACGTCTTCTTGCGGCGTCTTCGAATAAACCACCCGGTCCGGATGACGGCCATCGCTGTATCCCACATCCGAGCGGAACGTAGCAACTTCAACTTTCATTCCGTCACGCGGAATCAAGATCACACCGAACTGTGCGCCAACGGCAATGCTCTCTGGGAACAGCCTCGCTACCTGTTCCGGCGTGGCGTCCGTGGTCACGTCGTAGTCGGCAGGTTCGCGGCCAAGCAGCAGGTCGCGCACACATCCGCCTACCAGAAGCGCCTGGTAGTCGTTGCGGCGAAGCGTCTCGCAAATCGAGTTGGCCATTTCGCGTGGCGTCACGGTGTGATTATGCGACAGACGGGACCGCGAAGGGAGGCCTGTGTGTTAGATAGTTTCGGCTGGGTCTACCGGCTGCGAAAGACCAGGCAGGTGATGTCATCCGACTGCCGCGTGGCGCCGACGAATTCATCCACGCGACTCATCAGGAATTGCAGGGTCTGCGAGGCGTCCCAATCGGGCAGACTGCGAATGGCGCTGAGCCAGCGCTCGTTTCCGAATTCCTCGCCCGATTCGTTGAACGCCTCGACGACGCCATCGGTGAAAAAAATCAGGGCGTCGCCCGGTCTGAGCTCGAGCGAAGCAGTTTCGTAAGGGCGGTCCAAGCGAATGCCGAGAGGGAGGCCGCCTGTCTCCAGGGTTTCAACTGCGCCATTCGCGCGGCGCAGAATCGGCGCATTGTGCCCCGCATTGACGTAGGTCAGTCTGCGCGACGTGGGGTTGTATTCCCCGAGAACTGCGGTCGTGAAGCGCATGCCGTTCAGGCTGTGCGCGCAGGCATAGCGATTCAGTCGCGCCACCAGATCCGCAATCGGGGCATTTTCTCCGGCGATGGTTCGTAGACTTGCCTGCAGAGTGGCCATGAGCAGCGCAGCGGGAACGCTTTTGCCGGCGACATCGGCGATTACGACCATCAGCTTCTCGCGATCCTCCGGATTCGGATAGAACGCATCGTAATAGTCGCCGGCCACGGAATTCTGCGGCCGGGTCGCAAAAGCAATATTTGCGCCCGCGACTTCCGGCGGTTGTGAAGGCACCAGCCAGGTTTGAATCTCACGCGCGATTTCCAGGTCGCGCTTCATCGTGACCTTGTCGGCCAGCTCCAGGGAAAGCAAAAGCAAGAAGAGAATCGCGGCAACAATTTCGAAATTCACGTCCGATCGGAATCCCGAAATCAGCAGCATGACAAGAGCGACGAGCAGCAGGACGCGCCGTGCGGGAGACATTTTCAGAAGCAGCGCCCAGAAGAATTCTTTCGCTACGTGAAGCGGCTGGCGCCAGCGCGGCAGCTTGCGAATTTCTTCCCAGTCGACGTCACGGCCATAGAAACCGTAACTCGAGCGTGCATCGGCCGCGAACTGCGACCAGAGATCGTCGATCTGGCGGCCTTCGCTGACGCGCTGCCAGAACTGGCGCACGCGATCCGTCCAGTGGAGCCGGGGAGGCGGAGAGGATACATCGGGAATGGGAGGCGCGCTCATGGATAATCGCTTGCGAAAGATAAAGTATAGGACATTCAGTGCACGATTCGGTGGAAGTTACGAATCGTCGCGATCTTGGCCCAGTTCGTCGTGGCGTAGCGAGCCGCCGAATTGCACTTTGCCAAAACCAAAACGGTCTCGGAGACGGTCCGCGGCGCTGGTGAGTTTCTCGAGTTTGGCGCGGCGTTCGGCGTCCAGCAAATCGAGTTGTTCATTTCCGTGAGTCAGGCCACTGAGGCTGACTCCCAGGAGCCGGACTTTTCTTTTCCTGTCTCGATGCGTTCGAAAGAGTTCCTGAAACACGACAAAGATGTCGGAATCGAGCCGCGTAGGCTCTCCCAGTGTCTTAGAGCGCGTGTGCGTTTCGAATCCGGCGTAGCGAATCGTTAGCGTGAGCGTTCGCGTCGCGAGTCCCGCTTCGCGCAGGCGCTTGCACGCTTTTTGCGAGAGGTGACTCATCATGGCGGACAGCGCGTTTGAATCGTCCGTGTCCTCGCCGAACGTATGATTGTGCGAGATCGACTTCGGCTCGGCGTCGATCAAAAATTCATAGGAATCGCCGCCGCGCGCTTTGCGATACAGCGCCGTTCCCCACTGGCCGAAAATGCTTTCGAGTTTTTCCTGCGGCATAGCTGCAATTTGCTCGACCGTTTCGATGCCAAGAGCACGCAGCGCTCGCTCCGTGACTTCACCGATGCCGGGAATTTTTCTTACCGGCAGCGTCGCGAGAAAACGCTGCTCGCTGCCGGCAGGAACCCAGACGAGGCCACGCGGCTTGGCCTGGTCGGAAGCGACTTTCGCAACGAGGCGCGTTGCCGCGAGTCCACCGGAGCAGGGAAGCGAAGTCGTTTGCGTGATTGTTCGAAGCAACTTGTCGGCTGCCGCGAGTGGTGGTCCGTGCAATCGCTCGGTACCGGCAAGATCGAGGTACGCTTCGTCGATCGAAACCATTTCGACGACCGGAGAAAATTTCGCTAGGATGGTCGCGACGCGGTCGCTCCACTCCCCGTATTTTTCGTGGTGACCGTCCAAAAAAATGGCGTGCGGACAAAGCCGTCCCGCCGTGCGCAGCGGCATGGCCGAATGAATCCCGTATTTGCGCGCTTCGTAACTTGCGGCGGAAACGACGCCGCGCTGGTCTGGCCGTCCACCGACAACCACAGGCTTGCCGCGAAGCTCCGGCCGATCGAGCAATTCCACCGAAACGAAGAACGCGTCCATGTCCACGTGGAGGATCGACGCCGTCGCCTCTGCCGACCGCTCATCGAGCGGCCCGTGCTTGGCTCGAAATCGCGCGAACTCCTGCATGCCCCCTAGCCTACGCTGGGATTTCCATGGCTACAATGTCCGGGCTTCGAATGACAGGTTCGGCACATTGCTGCAGCAGAGCCTCAAGCCTGAAGACCTTAGCTAAAGTGATAACTACATTCGCTCGACAGCGAGGACGCGGGGGATTCCGGCGAGGTCGTTGGTTACCGCTACATTTGTCCAGGAGGGTGCGTCGAGAAGTGGTTGAACGGCAGGCAGGCTGTTGTGGCCGAGTTCGAGGACGAGGATGCCGCCGGGTCTGAGATGGGCGGCCGATTGCGCGATGAGATCGGCGTAGAGTTCGTAGCCTTCTTTGCCGCCGTAGAGAGCGACTTCCGGTTCGTGGTCGCGGACTTCGCGCATGAGCGTCGCGGCTTCGCGCCGACCGACGTATGGCGGATTGCTCACGATGAGATCGAAAAGAGATGACTGGTGACTCGTGACTTGAGACTCGCGAAGTTCAGTGTTCGAGCCTTGCGGCCGTAGAGGCACGATATATCGTGCCCCTACAGTGGAAACTTTATCGAGCAGATTGCATTCGAGGAAATGGATGCGATCGGAGACCGCATGGCGTTTGGCGTTGCGCTGCGCGACGACCAGGGCTGGGGGAGAAATGTCTGTGGCGTAGATGGTTGCTCCGGGCAGCTCCTTTGCAAGGGCGATGGCGATGCAGCCGGAGCCGGTGCCGATATCGGCGATTTGCAAGCCCTCGCCGGTGAGGGTCTGTTTCCGGCCGGCGCGGAGCTCGCGAACGGCGAGGCGGTCGAGGGCGACTTCGATGACATGCTCGGTTTCTGGGCGGGGAATCAAGACGTCGGGCGTGATTTCAAACTCGAGGCCCCAGAATTCTTGTTTGCCGGTGAGATGCTGCGTTGGTTCGCCCGCGGCGCGCCGAGCGATAAGCTCAAAATATTTTTCTGCGTGCGTCGTGGCGACTTCCTCTTCCGGATGCGCGTAGAGCCAGGTGCGGTCGCGGCGGAGGACGTGGAGGAGCAGAAGCTCTGCGGCAAGCGTGAAAGAAGGGATGTGCGCTTCGCGCAGTTGGGCGAGCCCTTGCTTTAGGGCGGTGCGGACGACGACCGAGGCCGTTTGTGGTTTCATCCGAAGAGTCTCTCCTTCTGACGTCCGCATGCTTCGTGATAGCCGAAGGCCACGCCGTTGCCGGCGTATGCATAACTGCCAGCGGCAAGCCCGCCGAAGGCGCGATAGCCGACGGCTCCGCCACCGGCCGCCTGCCAGCCGATGGCCAGCCCTGCGAGCGCGAAAATACCGAGCGAGATACCGCCGATGGCCAGACCTCCCACGGCCACACCTCCTACTGCTATGACGCCGAACGCGATCCCGCCAATCGCAATCACGCCGCGGGCACGGCCGCCGAATGCGACGATAGCTACGGGCGCGGCCCCCGAAGCGAAGAGAGGAACGCCGGCAATGCGTGCAGAAGATTCGTAGGAACGGAATTCGTAAGCAGGCATCGGGCGACGCAAGACCATCGGCAAGACTACGACGAAAAGAATCATGAGAAAAGTATACAAAACCCAAAAGCTGCGGGGGACAGGGCGAGTGTCGGCGGGGCCCGAGGACAAACGGACGCTTAAGTTCCTCATCCAACCCGAGCCAGGGGTGGAGCCAGGACGAGTCAACATGGGACACCTCCTGGAAATGATTATGCTCCTGCTAGCTCCTGTTGGAGGCGCTCGGATTCGTAATGCGAAACCAGGCCGTCGACGAGCGGGCCGAGCTTGCCGTCCATGACTTCGGTCAATTGGTGAAGCGTCAGGCCGATGCGGTGATCGGTGACGCGGTTCTGCGGGAAATTGTAGGTGCGGATTTTTTCGGAGCGGTCGCCGGTTTTGATTTGGCCGCGGCGCTCGGCGGAAAGAGCGGCCTGGCGCTTCTCTTGCTCCTGCTCGTACAGGCGAGCGCGGAGAACGCGCATGGCTTTGGCGCGATTCTTGATTTGCGATTTCTCGTCCTGCTGAGAAACGACGAGGCCGCTGGGAATGTGCGTGATGCGCACGGCGGAATACGTCGTGTTGACGGATTGGCCGCCGGGGCCGGAAGAGCAGAAGGTGTCAATGCGCAAATCTTTTGCTTCAATCTTGATGTCGATTTCGTCGGCTTCGGGAAGGACCGCGACGGTAGCGGCGGACGTGTGAATGCGGCCTTGCGTTTCGGTTGCGGGAACGCGCTGGACGCGGTGGACGCCGCTCTCGTATTTCAATTTTGAATAGACTTTGTTGCCCTGAATCGCGGCGACGACTTCTTTCAGTCCGCCGAGCGAGGACGGAGAGCTTTCAAGAATTTCGACTTTCCAGCCTTGTGTTTCCGCGTAGCGCGAATACATGCGGAAGAGTTCGGCGGCGAAGAGAGCGGCTTCGTCGCCGCCGGTGCCAGCGCGGATTTCCACGATGACGCTCTTGTCGTCGAGGGGATCTTTGGGGAGGAGCAGGAGTTTCAGTTCGCGCTCGACGGCTTCCTTGCGCTCTTGAAGATGCTTTTCCTCGTCGTGCGCCATCTGCTTCATTTCGGCGTCTTCCGCTTCGACAAACATTTGGTGCGCGCCGGCGAGATCTTTTTCGATCTGCTTGTACTCGCGGTGCTTCTCGACGATTTCTTCAAGCTCGGCGTGCTGCTTGGCGACCTTCTGGTAGCGCGCGGAATCGGAAGCCACTTCGGAAGTCGAAAGTTGCTGCGTCAGCTCGTCGTAGCGCGTGCCAAGCTGATTCAATTTTTCGGTAAGGGTCAATGTAGCCATGGGAAATCCTTTTCAGAACGAAATGCGAAAATCGAAATTAGAAAATTGAAAATGGAAAGAATCGCGGCGCTCCGGTGTGGGAGTGGTGGGAGCGTCAGCTAATAGAAGGCGGTGGACATCGAATTGCTCTGTACTAAGAATACCGCTGATGCTAAGTCCTTGCAAATCGGCGTCGTGGGTCGCTTTTTGATTAACTCAACCTCACCGTTCTGGATGTTGGCTTTTCCACTCCGCTGCCATTCGCTCAGCTTGAAGGATCTGTGCAGGAGTCATCTGAGCTTTGGCATAGGAGAGATTCGTTTCAAAGTTGGTCAGCCTAAACCACATGTAGGCCTGAACGTAGTCCTTGGGGACACCGAGACCATCCAAGTATAGCAGCCCCAAATTGTTTCTGCCCTGGCCTGCTCCTCCGAAGCCTGGGACGTGCTCAGCTGCCTTCCCGTACCATTTGGCAGCTAGCGTGTAATTCTGCTGGACAGCCTCCCCATCTTCATACATTTGCCCCAAACTGACTTGGGCATCAGCATTCCCGCGTGCTGCTGCTTTTCTCATCCACTTCAGCGCTTCCTGAAAGTTGGCCTTGCCAAACCAACCTTGCTCATATCCAGCGCCGAGCCAAAACTGCGCTCCCGTATCACCATGTTTGGCTTTGGCCAACAGTGCTTTCCGATCGGCTTCGGTCCATTTTGGGCCTTGAGAAATGGACGCCGGGCGGGCTTGCATCGGGTGAGGGGTTTGCGGAGCCGCAACTGAAGATGATGCAGCGAGTGGAATGACAACCAACGGAAGCAGGAAATGCCGTTTCATATCCTGTCTATCGCAAGAAGAGATGTTACACCCAAGCGCAGCGAGCGAGCTAGGGTCACTCGGACGATTAGGGCGCAAATCGGGAACCGCCCTCAATGCGGACTCGTCGGTGTCGCTGTTGTCCTGGCGTGAAGCGATATACTACGATGCGGCTACGACGATGAGCGAAGCGGTACGAACGATGATGCGGATGGATGCTGAGGCGGCGCAGGATGCTGCGGCGCAGGTGGACGCGGGGTTTTTGTGGGACTTCTGGTATCCGGCGGCGCGGAGCATGGAGATTCGCGGGCAGAAGCTGGTGACAGCGATGCTGCTGGAGGTGCCGCTGGTGCTGGGCAGAACCTCCGAGGGGAAAGCGTTTGCGATGCGGGATTCTTGTCCGCATCGGGGGATACCGCTTTCGTACGGGCGGCTCGACGGAAAAGTGGTGGAGTGCTGCTACCACGGATGGCGGTTCGACGCGTGCAGCGGGCAGTGCGTCGAAGTTCCATCTTTGTCGAGCCAGGACAAATTGAAAGTGGAGCGGATCTTTGCGGGGCATTATCCCTGCGAAGAACGCGACGGCTACGTTTGGGTTTACATGAATGCTCCAGGAACAAAGCTGACGGAGAGGATTCCGGCGGCGCCGGCGCTTACCGTGTTCAGCGACAAATACAAGGTCACACATCTTTCGTGCGAACTGCCTTCGCACATCGATCACGGGATAATCGGGTTGATGGACCCGGCGCACGGGCCGTTTGTCCACCAATCGTGGTTCTGGCGGAAGCGCGGGAGCATTCACGAGAAAGCCAAGCAGTTTGAGCCGATTCCGAACGGTTTCAGGATGAGCCCCCATTCACCAAGCACCAACAGCGCGCCCTACCAGTTGCTGAAGAGAATCACCGGCGAGCCGGTGACGACGACGATTGATTTTGTGCTGCCGAATATCCGTACGGAGGAAGATCGTAGCGGGAAGATGTGGTTTTCCAGCCGGGCGACGGTGACGCCGGTGCGGCGCGATCTTTGCCGGATTGATTTTGTGGCGGCTTGGAATCTGTTTTTTCTCCCGGTTTCGATTTTCCGGATCTTCGGCAAGATTTTTCTGCGCCAGGATCAGGAGACGATGATCCAGCAGGCGGAAGGGTTGAAGCACAATCCGCGGTTGATGCTGATCGATGATGCGGATCGGCCGGCGAAATGGTATTTCGCTCTGAAGGCGAATTTGATCGAGTCGCGGCGGACGGGCGCGCCGATGGTGCATCCTATGGATGGACCTGTCACGCTTCGCTGGCGCTCCTAGGCTCCGAGGACAGGCAGGAATGCCTGTCCTACCTGGGCCAATCGAGGGAGTCCCCCCCACAGTCCCCCCCACCCCCCACCAATTTGCATGAATGTCAAAACAAGGGACTTACAAAATTTGCAATTCGTAAGTGACTGATTCTAAAGGACGCGATTTTGGTTGATTTGGGCTGGCATGAGCGGAGACAGTGGGCTTGAAAAAGAAAAGCGGGAGTAAGCTCCCGCTTCCTACACGTAGTTTCCTACGCCATTAAGTATACCAGGAAATAAGAAAAAATCAACGAAAAGTTGAAGTGGCAGACTTTCAAAGGTCATTCGTAACTGGGGTGCGGATGCCGGCGTCAGACGGGATGAGGCGGGTCAGCGGAGGCGGATGAGGTCGAAGTCGACGGAGACGGGGTCGCCTTCGGGAGGATCAATGTGGACGGCGGTGGAGTCTGAAGTAAATGTATCGGCGGGGAACTCGAACTTGAGAGTGGCACCCGTCATGACGCAGGGGCCGCGACGCCCGCAACTGTAGTTTGCATGGCCGTGGAAGTCCGAGGGCGAGAGCGGTTGATCGCCGTCATAGATTTGAACGTGGAAGTCTTTCCAGAACTCGCTGGAGCGCGGTGTGAGAACCGAGGGAGAACTGGAGCGCGAGCTCGAAGGAGATGAGATGAAGGCACCATAAGAAAGGGTTAGCTGTATTTCGACGGTGATCTCGACAATCTCCTTCTTACCAAGATGATCGAGGCGGGCTTGCTGCGCGCTGTAGTTGCCGACGTAGTTGCTGGAGAACTGGGCGAACTGCGCGAAGGGAGTGAGAAAAGTAACGGAAGAGATGTGAGGGCCGGTCCTGGGCAGCGGGAGAAATTTGATGTAATTGCTCAGGAAAGATGCGTCGTGGCGCTGGCCGAGGAAATAGGCTTCGCGAACGGCCTCGTCGGAGAGAGGAACATCAAAGGCAGAAGCGGGCAGAGTTACACAAATAGCGACGAGGAAGCTGGCGAAGACTCGAAAGGCATGGCGCATTAGGACAATCCTGGGAACAAGTATAGCGCTGAATTTCGCACCACCACAGTTGTCAAGATTTTTTCTGTGTGGAACGGCCACTCGATGTGCGAAGAGGTCAGCGGAGGTGGTCGAGATCGAAATCGACGGAGAGGGGATCACCCTCGGGAGGATTTATGTCAATGATGGCGGAGCCGGAGGGAAAGTCTTCAGCGGAGAAATCGAACTGGAGAGTGGCGCCGGTGAGGGTGCAGCCGCCTTCGTCGCAGAGGAGATCGGGCTGGCCGGAAGAAGAGAACGGTTCGAGCTTCTGGTCTTTGCTGAAAACCTGAACGTCGAAATCCTTCCAGAAATCGTAGGGACGCGGGACGAAGCCTTTGGGAGAACCGGAGCGGGAACCTGTGGGACGAACGATAAAAGGGCCATAGGAATCGGTGAGCTGGATTTGAACAATGATTCTTACGAATTCGCCCTGGTCGCGATGATCGAGTGCTGCCTGCTGGGCGCTGTAGCCGGAGGTGTGCTGGCTGGATTGCTGGACAAGTAGGGCGAAAGGAGTGAAGAAGGTGACGGAATAAATGTGCGGGCCGGTTTTGGGAGGCGAAAGAAATTTTGTGTATTTGTTGAGAAAAGTGGCCATGGTGTCGTCGCGGCGCTGGCCGAGGAAGTAGGCTTCGCGGACGGCTTCGTCGGAGAGAGGAGTGTCGAAGGCGAATGTGGAAGGCGTTGAGAGTATGAGCGCCAATAGGACTGAGGCGATGGGGCGGGCAGAACTGCGAAGCATTGTGGGCCTCCAACTTGAGTATAGGATGCCTGAACGGACGGCAGCGTTTCAGATGCGGCGGGTGATATTGGGGAAGTCGAGCCAGACTTTGATGCCGCAGAAATGGGAGCCTTCGGTGCAGATGGGAGTGGTGATGCCGGCGCGGATGTGGCACGGGGGGCCGATGTAGCGAGTGAGTTCGGGGTGGACTTCGCGGAGCTGGGCGATTTCGTCCATGGAGGACTGGTAGATTTCTTCCTGGGCGTTGAAGCAGGTGCGCATGGTCCATTTGTGAATGAGATGGAGGAGCGAGCCGGATTCGTAAAGGCGGATGGATTTGGCGTTGGGGAGGAGATAGAGAGCGATTTCGGGAGGGACGCCGCGATCGAGGAGCTGATTTTTGGCGGTCCAGGCATCCTGCATGGCGCGGTCGTAAACTTCTTTGGCGCGAGGATTGTTGGCTAAGAGCATGGGCGTGATGTAGTCGGGCTCGCGCGTGTCGGCGAGCGTGAGAAGAGGGCGCGAGCCGGGGACCATGCGATGGCGCTGATCCTGGCTGTCGGCAGTGTGGCTAATTCTTTTCGCGAAGGTGTAGTTGGCATGCTGAAGAGCGCGCATGATGGGGGCGTGGACGCCGACGTTTAGAGTTTCGAGACGGTAGAGATTGCGCGCGGGATTGAGCAGGCGATCGATCGCTTCGAGATCGCTACATTGGGATTCGGTTAGGCCGGTGACGGCGCGGTAGGATTCGGCCATGACGCGGACGGCGTTGGGGGAGTAGTCGACGAGGCGGGAAGTTTTGCCGTTGAGCTTGGCGTCGAATTCGCGGGCAAAGGGTTCACCAGCGGATGGTTGGGCCATCGCGTTTTTCCATTCAGGGAGTTCTTCGAGAGGTTCTGTTCCAAAGCGATCGAAAAATTGGGCGTCTATCGCTTTGACTTGCGAGACCATTTCGCCGATGACGGCGCGAGATTCACTGGGCGTGTCCGAGGCGGAGCTCATGCGCCAGAGGCGATGGAGGACGATGCCGGAGATGGTGTGCACCATCGTCGTGAAAGCGGCGAGGGGCAAGACGTAGCGGGCGATTTCGATGGCGCGTTTTTCGGCGGAGCGCTCGATTTTCTGGAGACGCTTGGGGTGGGACATCGGGCCGATGTTCCAGATGTCGTTAAGAATGGCGCGGGCGTCGGCGATCAGAAGAGAGGAGAACTCGCGGTAGTAATTCCAGGCACGGGCGATGGCGGCTTCGTAGATTTCCTTGGACTTTTCGTCGAAGAAAAGCGACGTGGGCGGGACGTAGGCTTGCGCGCGGTCGAGCCGGACGTAACGCTGGCTCTGCTGTTCGGAATTGTAAAAAGGATGCGCATGGAGGAAGGACCAGACGAATTGGCGGCTGACATTTTCGAGGCCGAATTCGAAATGGGCGTGCTGGTAGACAGTGTGATGGCCGCTGTAGAAGGTGGCGGCACCGACGTTGAGGCGCTGCTTGTCGGTGATTTCTTCCGGGCCGATGAGGCGCGGGGCGTAACAGGTGCGGGCGGCGGCGATGGCGGAGTCGAAGGGATGAGCGAAGGCGTTGCGGAGAGTGACGCGCGGCGGGCCGGATTCGACGAGTTCGCCGGGGCGCGCGCCATCAAACATGCGAGATTGAGTAGCCACGATGGAAGTTCATTGTACACGGGCGGAAGAGGGAAGGAAGTTGAAAGTCGAATGTAAAAGTGGACGGAAAAACATAAGACAACGCAGAGACGCAGAGGTAGGCGGAGAATGCGCGGGAAAATTCGCCGTCAGGGAAAGAGAGAATGACAGTAGGAGCGAGAAGGAGAGAAACAAAGCAAGAAAGCAAGAAAGCAAGAAAGCAAGAAAGCAAGAAAGCAAGAAAGCAAGAAAGCAAGAAAAGAAGAAGGGACAGCCAGGATTGGCTGTCCCACGGAAGCTTGCGCTAACTTCGCTTTACTTCTTGGCGGCGGTGGATTTGGCGGCGGCGTCGGCGTACTTCTTGGTGAAGCGCTCGACGCGACCGGCGGTGTCAACCAGCTTCTGCTTGCCGGTGAAGAAGGGATGGCAGTTCGAGCAGATTTCCACGCGCAGCATGTCGCCCTTGATGGTCGAGCGAGTCTGAAACGTGTGGCCGCAAGCGCAGTGCACCGTAACGGGATGATAGTCGGGGTGAATACCGGGTTTCATGAAGCTCCATTCTGTCGCGTCCGGTCTGCACGGCACCTCGATAAGGTCGGGGAACTACAGCCGCGTCGCTAGGTCGCGAGGCAATTCTTAATCATACGCGAAGTGTCAAGTTCCTCCAAACTGGGAATGGGGGATGGGAAATAGGGGACACGCATCAGAGAAGCTACAGATTCCGCTTTCACGGATAGGCAAGTTTCGTTAGATTGAGCGGTGATTGACTTGGAAATCGACGGAGGCCGGATGAGTTTTCCATGGAAGGTACTCTTGGGGGCGTGCTTTATTGCTCTGTTGGCGGCCACGGCACAAATGAAGGCTCGAACGGAGGAGGATGCAGCGCGAAAAGAAATTGAGGCGTTTAACAGACGCTACTTGGAGCTCCATCTGAAGATGGACACGGCGGAGATTTTGGCGCTGTGGGCGGAAGATGGAGTCGATCTAATGCCAGGCGCCGCGGCTATAGTGGGGAGGAAAAAGATTGCAGCATGGGTGGAAGATATCCTTGCGAAGATGCCGGGGTACAAAGTGGCCAAGCAGGAGATGGAATTACACGACATTCACGTGTGCGGGGATTGGGCTTCGGAGTGGGCGACCGAACATCAAGTTGTCCAGCCGCCAGAGGGGAAGCCGCCGATCGAAAGCTTCGGCAAGATGGCGCTGGTGCTGCATCGCGAGGCCAATGGCGAGTGGAAGATTCAGCAGGAGATGTGGAACGCGGCGCCGAAACCCTGAGAATCTTTCAATGAGGTGCGAGGGATTAGAAGCGCCAGCGGGTGACCGAGTCCATAAAATTTTCTGCGTGCTCGTCCTGACCAAAGGCGAGTTGCGGAGCGACGCGGAAGACGCAGCCGCCGGAAGATTCGAGAAGGGGGCCGACGTCGCCGCCGTATTTGCGGTTGTAGACTTCGACGAGTTGCTTCCAGACGGCCCGATCTTTAATTTCTTCGACAGTTCCTTCCAGGATTACGGCTTCGTCGGCTTTTTCAGTGCCAATGACAACTCGAGGATCTGCAGCGATGTTCTTTGCTTTGCGGGTACGAGGGCCGGTGCTGAACCAAAAGGCGTCCTGCCACCAAATTCCCCAAACGATCATGAGATGAGGACGGCCATCGGGACGGGTCGTGGAGATCCAATAATTGTGGGATTTTTCGAGGCGTTCGAGGGCCCAGGGCCAGGGCTTGAGACCGCTTAAATCTTTCGACGGGTCTTGAACGGCATCGGGCCAATGAGGGCGGCTGGACTTGGGTTCGAGCATGGCGAATCCTTTCTAGGCGCGGAAATGCGGCGGAATTGTATCAGGACGAGGAGAATGTCGCTTAGAAGTTTCAGGTTCTTTTTTGAGGACGAGTCGAAGGCCGTCAAAAAATATTGCAGAGAAGCTTAGGAGACGAAGGCGCATCCGACACGGAAGGCACCCTCGCCGGTCTGTTGCTTCCACACGGGCTTCAGATTCACGCGAACGGGCGGAAGAATAGGCACGTGCAAAACGGCCAGAAGGTTTTCCGGAAGATCCTCGGACGAATCAAGCTCTATCGCAACGCCGCCAAAGCCGAGATCTAGGACACGGGCGCGCCGGGCACCTTGTTCGCCGAGAACGGCGTAGGCATTCGTGCCGGTCATGGAAACGCGCTCGGCCTTGCGCTGGACGGCAAAAACGCGTGTAGGGTTCTGGACGAGGTCCGTGGAAGCCGCTATGGAAGGCGCAGGGACGGCTTGAGCGACGGAGGATTCAGTTTTTTCGATGGCGCGCCCCGCTTCGATGGAAATCGGTTGCGGTGGCGAGGCAGTGCGCTCCGGTGCGGGAGCAGCCGGCGCTTGCGGAACAGACGAAAGCTCAGTCCGCGCGGAGCCGTTGGTGGTCCTGCTGTGGTTTGCGTGTTTCAGGCGATAGAGACGCTCATCGGCGATGCGAATCAACTGATCAGCCTGTTCCGCATCCTGAGGGAAAATCGCGACGCCGTGATCCATGGCTACGGTAACGGCAAGCTGCAGCGGCTGGAGCATCTCCGCAAATACCGTTTCGACGCGGCGGCACAAAGCAAGCGCCTGGGCGGAATCGGTTTGCGGGAGCAATAGAGCGAACTCATCGCCGCCAATGCGGAAAGCCGAGTCAGAGGTGCGCAAGGCTTTCTTCAAAGTAGCAGCAGCGGCCCGCAACACGTCATCGCCGCGCGGGTGACCGTGCTTATCGTTGACTTCCTTGAAACGATGCAGGTCGAGGGTGACCAATCCCAGAGGCTGAGTATAGCGGCGCGCGCGATTGAGTTCCTTTTCGAAGGTTTCAGCAAAGAGCCGGCGGTTGTAGAGACCCGTCAGGGGGTCGGTCACAGCATTGAGCTCCAGCCTCTTGAGCTCGTCATATTCGATGAGAATAGGAACGCGAAGCAGACCGGCGGACGACAAGACGTCGGTGAGAGCGGTTTTCAGTGAAACTTGACGACCAACAAGATCGGTGAGCTCGCGGCGGCGCGAGAGCATCTCCTCCCAAATATGCACACTTTCAGATTCGCGCAGATCCAGGTGAGCGATCGCGTGGAGATACCGCTGAAGAAATTGACCGCGCGCAGGCAAATCGAGGCCTTCGAGCGTGTCTGCCAACAGCTCGAAATAAGTATCCTCAATCGGCAAGCGCGGGGGCGCAGGGGCGCCGGGGCTGGGCATATCCGGTATAGACCTAACCTCTGCCTATCCCCGCGGGTTTGGGGAAAGCGAATACAGCTTTCTATATCTAGGTTGAGCATGCAAGAGACCATTCGTACTGGACCCAGACATGCCCACCCAGGATCGTAGCTCCCAAATTGCGGGCGTATCCTATTACAAAAGAAGAGTATAGGGTATGAAAAATCCACGACAGAAGAATGGATGAGAAGGACGTAACAAAACTATCCAATCTAGACGGAAACAAGGCAAGAAATTGCCGGGATTTACTCAAGGGGTCGAAGGAATTCCAAGGCAAAAAGGCGCATTTCTCCGGCGGACTCCTGCCGGAGGACCCTCGCTGTGATGGGCGGAGTTTCACTGGGAACCAGACTGGAAGACGCAGGGGACGGGGCGGGAATGGTCAGATGGACAGTTTGATCGGGCCTAAGAATGTGTGCTGAGGCAATGCAGGCGCCATAAGCACTAATATTAAGCGTTTTCGTGAGTTCGACGAATTCGGCACCGGACACATCCGTTCCCCTTAGGAAGACAGGCACCTGTAAGCGGATGCGTGGCGAGCGTCGGGTTGAAGATGATTCCACGCGCTGCCCCTTCTTGAGAATCTCGATCTTCAAGTGATCACTCTGGTTAGTACGAAGGAACTAGTACGGATGCTTGCATCTGGGATGCCAGAGGGAACAACCTGGATATCGATTAAGTTCTTTAGTATATGCAACGTACAGGTGTATATCGAGCGAAATAATCTTTTGAGTCCAGCGCACTTCTCGGGAAATCCACTTCCTTTCCTCAAATGTGCAAATGGAACGCTTTTACCATTGACTCTTTAAGGGCCCTCTGCAAGGATGCCGACTAGGGAAAATTTTTACCACTTTCGACAGGGAGAGAGAGCGATTGATGGCTGGACGGGTTGTAATGCCGCCGATGTCGGAAGAGGGGAATCGGGTGGTTGTTCCCTTTGGTTTCGTTCGTGGGCTGTTTGACACGATAGAAAAACCGATGATCGTGGCCGAGCGAAACGGCAACCCGTTACTGATAAACGCCCGCGCGAGGCAATTACTGGAATCGCTTGGATATGCGATAACTCCAGGTTTGAACCTATTTAAAGACCTTCTGCAGGCGGATGAGCGGAAGATCTTCAGCGAGATTGAAAAGGGCGAACGCGAGGTGGATCTGCAGATACAAGGCGGAAAAACGAAAGCCAGCGTCCGGGTCCAGTGGATGCCCGAGTCTGGTTGGCTGGTGGTGGAGATGGAGAATAAATCAGAGACGCAGCCGGGGCCGGATCCTGCAACGCAACTCACGGTACAAGAGCTTCTACAAGAACGCGAGATTACTTACCGAAACCTTCTGGCCGCCTACCTGAAACTGCAGGAAGTGAACCGACAGAAAACGGTGTTTCTGGCATCAGCGGCCCATGAATTGAAAACGCCGCTGGCGGTGATCAAGGGTTACTACGATCTCCTCCTGGCCGGTTCTCTCGGCCGGCTGACGGACAAGCAACGGGACATATTGGACGAGTCGAAAGAAAGTTGTGAGCGACTGGTGCGTCTGGTGTCCATGTTCCTGAACTATTCGGCCCTGGAGAGCGGGAAACTGGTGCTGCAGCTTCGGGAGAACGATTTGCGAGATTGTCTCGATGAGCTCTCGAAACGGTGGTCGGAAGCGTTTCAGCGCAAGGGCGTCAGGCTGGATGCGAGCATTGACCCATCAATCCCAACATTCCGGTTCGATTATCAAAAGGTGCAGCAGGCAGGGGCAAACCTGCTTGATAACGCTTTGAAGCATACGCCGAGCGGGGGAAGCGTAACGTTGCGGGCAGCGCCGCATTTTTGGGAACGTCGCGTGGCGGCCCTGGCGCCGGTGGAAGAGCGGCGCAGGTTTCGTTTGCCGCGTCCGAACAGCGTGGAAGTGAGCGTAATGGATTCGGGGCCAGGCATCGCAGCAGAACACCATCAAGAGATTTTTGAAGATTTCGTGCGCGTGGACAGGAACACTTCCGGAATGGGTTTGGGGCTGGCGATTGCCAAGAGGCTCATCCAGGCACATCGGGGAAAGATCTGGGTGGAGAGCGAGTCGAAGACGGGGAGCAGATTTACGTTCTTATTGCCGATGGATCAGGGGTAAAGAAACTCGAATTTCTTGATTTGAGAGGGGAATGCCAATGGCCGTGAAAGAGAAAGTCCTTGTCGTGGATGACGAGCCCAGCATTCGTAAATACTTGCAGACCCTGCTGGAAGTCGACGGATTTGATGTGGAAGCCGTTAGTTCGGGGAAGGATGCGCTCGAAAAGGTGAACAAGGGAGAGCGGCCGGACTTTATCATCCTGGATGTGTTGATGCCGGAGATGAACGGAATCGAAACGCTGAAAGAATTGATGCAGGCAGACCGGAGCCTTAACGTAATCATGCTGTCGTGCTCGAACGAAGTTGGCACGGTCGTAGAAGCCATTCGCATTGGGGCGCACGATTATCTGACGAAACCTTTTGAGAAAACGGAACTGGACGCGGCGATGCTGAAGTCGCGGCAAAAGAAACAATTGGCCACTGAGAATCAGGCGCTGCGCGATTACTGCGACCAGGTGACTGAGGATTTGAGCTTTCTGGCCGCCAGCCCTCAGATGGTGCGAATCCGCCAGCAGATCCTGCAGATCGCGCCGGTAGATGTGCCTGTTTTTATCTGTGGCGAGAGCGGCGTGGGCAAAGAAGTCGTTGCGCGAATGATTCACCTGCGTTCAAAGCGGCGCAACCAGCCATTTGTGAAGGTGAATTGCGCTGCGCTGCCGGGCGAACTTCTGGAATCGGAGCTTTTCGGATTTGAGCAGGGCGCATTTACGGGTGCGGTGCGGAGCAAGCCCGGCAAGTTTGAAATGGCCAACAAGGGCACGATCTTTCTCGATGAAATCGCGGAAATGAGCACGCACTTGCAGGCCAAACTGCTGCACGTTCTCCAGGATCACCAATATTCGCGGCTGGGCGGGCGACACCTGGTGGAGACCGACGTGCGCGTGCTGGCGGCGACAAACATTGACGTTCACGAAGCGATGAAGACCGGGCGCTTCCGCGAAGATCTTTATTACCGGTTGAATGTTTTGTCCATCAACGTGCCGCCACTCCGCGAACGGACGGCCGAGATTCCTTTGCTGTTCCGCCATTTCCTTACGAAGTACAGCGAGAAGTTCGGCAAGACGCCGCCGGGACCTTCCAAGTATCTTCTGGACGCGGCGGTGAACTATCCCTGGCCGGGCAACCTGCGGGAACTGGAGAATTTCGTAAAACGCTATGTGATTCTTGAAGACGACGAAGGAAGCTTGCGCGAATTGGTGGAGATGTCGTCCACGCGTCAGCGGACTTCGCCGCGTGAGGAACCCGCGCCTCCCAAGGAGCAGGGGCTGAAGGCGCTGGTACGCGGATTGAAGGACGAGGCCGAGATGGAAGCGATCGCCGACGCGTTGGAAAAAACTCGCTGGTGCCGTAAGGACGCAGCTAAGATGCTGGGGATTAGTTACAAGGCGCTGCTGTACAAGATGCGCCAGTTCAACCTGGATACGCCGCGGACGAGGAAAGTAGCTTCCATAACAGCGGTCTAGCAGACAGCTTCAGCGGGGGGAATGCGGCGCGACAGGCGCCGCGAGCGATTCCTTTGCAGTTTAAACAAGGTAAGTTTCCAGAAGGGGAGCGCGGATGGGCTCGTAACATTCGTTGCGTGGCAGGAGGATAGGGGGAATGACGGAACGCCGTACAACTCGACGATACGATTTATCTTTGCCAGTCGTTATCCGAGTCCCCGCGGAACGGGCGCTGGATTCGCAGCAAGGCAAGACTCGCGATGTCTCCACTCGTGGCCTCTACTTTGTTGTGGATCAGAATATGGAATCCGGCTCACAACTGGACATCACGCTGACACTCCCCGCGGAGATAACGCACGGTTCGGAGGTCTTAATCCGAGCTCTGGGCAAAGTCGTGCGCGTTGAGCGCCGAATGGAAGACGGCAATGCACGTATGGGCGTCGCCGCAGTGATTGAACGGTATGATATATTTCGCGGGAAAGCTGCTCGGGCTTGAAATACATTTCCTGGACCGTCCTACCTGACGGTTCGCGAGTACTATTTCCCCCCTGGCTCCGATTTTCCCTGGGATGAAGTATCCATCCGGAAATCATGTTGCAATAAGGGCGTGTTGGGCCTACTATGCGGCCAGAATGTCCCGCGGAGGGTCCAGTGAAGGTATCGGATCTCATCGGGTCCCGCAAGGAAGTTTTCTCCATTACTGAGGACACGAGTGTGCATCAGGCGGCGCAGTATTTGCGCGAAAAGCAGGTGCGCTCGGTTGGCGTGACGAACGCGAGCGGCAAGCTTGCAGGCGTTATTTCGCACAGCGATGTTTCCGACAAAGTTGCCGCGGAAAACAAGTGTCCTGCATGGATGAAGGCCGCGGATATCATGACGCGCGAACTGGTCACGGTAACGCCGGAGATGACAATGGAGGACTGCCTGCGCCTAATGGAGCAGAACACGATCTTTCACTTGCTCGTAGTCGACGCGGGGGGGCAATACCGGGGGATGCTCTCGGTCAGCGACATTTTGCGAGTGGTGGCGTCGGACGAGAAGGCGAGAGCCGATTTGTTAGAGTCCTTCATCTTTCCTTCTAGGTAGAAAGAAACTGATCCTGCAGCAATGCTTGATCGGGTGGTGGTTGATCGACGTCTGAAAAGGAAACTAGTTTTCTTATTGTCAGGACAAGTTTTTTCCTAGAAGTTTTCTCTGGTTACCATATTGTGGCTCAAGCTGGTACTAGAACTAGGCTGCCTCTCTCTCATTCAAGTTGTTCTAAAAAAATAAGTTATTCCGATGTTGCATCCATTGAGGAGCGAGAGGATGGCTCTGCCCAATGGCCTGAGTTGTGCAACGTTCCCACGCGCAGAAACTTTGGACGAACATGCCCGAGGAAAAGAAACGGAAGAACAAAGGCACTGAACCTATCGATTTGCTGCCGCCGGAAGAGGTCATTTTTGGGTGCTCCTCCGCTATGCAGCAAGTGAGGCGATTGGCGACGAGAATCTGTGGTACTAACGTCCCTGTCTTGCTGAACGGGAATGGCGGGACAGGCAAGGAAGTCCTGGCCAGATGGATTCACGCTCATTCTCCCTGGAGCAACGGCCAGTTCGTAAAGGTCAATTGTGCGGCAATCCCCGCAGCGCTCCTCGAGAGCGAATTGTTTGGGTACGAAAAAGGGGCGTTTACAGGGGCTTACTCGTCCAAGCTTGGAAGGGTTGAACTTGCGCAACATGGGACTTTGTTCTTAGATGAGATTGCAGACCTTAGCTTAGGTTTGCAAAGCAAGTTCCTGCAATTTCTGCAGGACGGACGCTTTTCACGGATTGGAGACGAGTGCGAGAGAGTAGTTGAAACACGCCTGATTTGCGCCACAAACAAGGACTTGGAAGAAGAGATTGAAGCGGGAAGATTCCGCGCGGACCTGTATTACCGCATCAATGTAGTCCGCTTACGGCTGCCGCGTTTGAGCGAGAGAGGCGAAGACATACCGCTGATGGCCGAGTATTTTCGTGCGCAGTTCGAGGAGAAGTTCAGCAAGCAATCCGAACCGTTAAGTGCGGGGATGCTGAATTACTTGCAGAGACTCGATTGGCCCGGGAATATTCGCGAGCTTTCGAACGGCATTGCTCGCCACGTGTTGATAGGGGCGGAAGCCAAAATCGTTCAAGGGCCCGTACCCGGGCGGTTTGATCAGGCTCGGGAAAGTTCCCGCACTGTGGGAATCATTCCCCTGAAGCAGCTAGCTAGAGAGGCGGTTCGAGAGAAAGAGAGGAGCCTTATCTTCGAAGCGCTGCAGGCAAATCAGTGGAATAGGCGAAAGGCCGCTCAGGCCCTAAAGATTAGCTATCGTGCGCTAATCTATAAGATTCGCGATGCAGGTTTGCTCTCCCGGCGCGTGGATGATTTGACATCGGGGCGACAAAACGCGACCAGCCCTTCCCGTTCCGCCGCGGAGTAGCGAAATCATTGCAGGAATAACCGCGCACCCTGCCATTGACCTTACCAGACCAGGGCACTTCCGTCATTCAGTTAACTATTGCCGCCAGGCCGGTCGGAGGCTGGGGACCAACGGAACTGTAACAAAATGAGGGATCAAATGGCTTTCCGATTTTCGGGCCATTTTCATAACAGATTTGAGCAGGAATTTTATTCACTTTTGTGCTGGCGCCCGGGTTGATGGGTGGCCAGACCGCGTTGCTTGGTTTAAACCAATTTGGTTGTGCGGAGAGGTAAAGAGAATTGGGTAAGGTTTGCTGCGTGAGGTAAGTGGAAACCAGGCTGCCGCCAGGAACATTGGTATTCCATACCACAGAGTTGGTCTTGCAATCCCAATTACCGCCGCGAAGCATCGTATTTTCTACCTTGGCCGACAAAGAGGCGTTCGGAGTTGCGGTGCCCCCGTCGTCGTAATAGCCGAGTTTATAAATACTGGGAGACTGAGAAGCATCGGCGTTGATCTGGTAAGTACCAGCCGCGCAGCCTGACGGATACTGACCGATGGCGTTACCCAGAATATTGTCGTAGTTGTTGTAGTAGGCCACGGCGATGCCGAATATGGCCCCAGTCATCGGAGCGCCCGTGTCTGGGTTCGTGGAGGTGAGATTTACGTAGTTCCGAAAAACTGTATTGTAGCCGCCGCTCCCATGGGTGAAGTCGAACTCGATATTCGGAAAAACATTCCCTTCCCAGAGGTTCATGTACGGATAAGCACCGTGACTTTGGGTCTCTGGGAGAGAGTTGTGATATTCCCCCATATAAGCATCAAGCGCGTAATTATAGGCAAGCACGTTGCCGCTGGTGCCGCTGACGGGGAAGGTGTGCCGAGCTTTTCGAATGATGTTGTTCTGAATTAGATTCTCCGATGCCCGGAACTCCAGAAGGATCGCATAATCCGCTCCGCTGTTGTGGTTGTACGCATCGTTCAAGTAGTTGTCGCTGATTTCACTGCCGTATACGTCTGATAGATAAATGTGGGACTTATCCACGGCCATATCGCTCTCAACGTCGTGTACCCAGCAGTGGGCGCAGGCTTCCAAGTTCACATTTTTGAAGACGAGGCCAGTACCAGATGCGGCCGTTGTCTGGATACGCACGCCCTCCAGACCGACGCTCTCAACCATCGGAAGATGGAAAGCTTGCGGGGCATTCGTGTAATCGAAATAGAGCGGGCGCTCCAAAGTAACCACATTGCCGGCTACCCCTATCACCTTATCAATCTGCGCCATCAGGTTATTCGGCAAGTCGTGGCCGCAATAGCTACATACTCCGGCGTATCCCGCCGCCGTTGCTAATAGATTGCCGTCGGCCGGGTCGTTAGGGTTTGTCTGGGTGATGACAACATAGCTGTTCGGCGTAATCCCGGAGGTGTTGGCCAAAGTAATCTGACTCGAGCCTTTGTTCCCCCCGGCAGTGACCGGGATGAAAACTACATTCGAGTGAGATAGAAATGTCCGCCCCATACTGATGACGCTCGCGCCGTCGCCATATCGGAGATTGGTCAAATTGGGACCAGCCCCGCGCAATACGATGGACTTGTCCGTGAGGCACAAGCCTGCCTCATAAACGCCACCGCCGAAATCGTCGGACTTGCCCTGACACACGGTCGATGCCCGATGAAGAGTATAAGTTCCGGCATTCAGACAGATCACCGATCCTGCGGGAGCCGCGTTGATGGCGTTTTGGATGGCTACGCTGTCGTCTGCCCCACCACTTGCGGATAAAGTTTGGAAACAAGCTCCGTGAGGGATTCCACCCGGAATGCCAGCATGTGTCCAGTCAACGCTGCGGCTTGCTGGAATCTGGGCCTTTGCGACATGGCTTGAAAGGGTGCATAACCCGACTAGCGCGAACACCAGAATCACTTTTTTGGCCATCATGTGCTTTCTAATCAGTCCCATACTAATGGTCTATAAAGCCCCGGACTCTCCCTCAGGGACATGATATGGCTGCGGGGTAGTTCAGACTAGTGATTGAAAGTCCAGATAAGGTACAGGTAGTGCTCCTGTACGGCAGACCCGCCATGTTTGCGAGCCATACCGAATCCACGTCAATGCCGTCCGGATGTTCCTCGCTGGGAATCCCCATATCACATGGTGGTAAGAGTTTTCCCTCACCCCGCGTCGCGGAGAGGGATAGTGGGAGGCGAGTAGTGTTTGGCGCTCCCCCCTCGCTGCTAACAGCTTGTTTTTCAGTTATTTGGACCATAACTTGATTTATGCGACTTGGCCCCAGACGGGAAGTAGGGTGGCAGTTTGATTGCGACCCTGCTCTGCGCTCCTTGAATTCTGCTCCTGGAGTGTCTAAGCAGTGAATTTGGACGGTTAAGAGCAATGTTGGTGGAGCGTATGGGATGTCTCAGCGTGAGATTAATGGCGGTAGCCCGCCTGGACGGCGCCGCAGCCAGTTAGACCCTCAAGCGGGTCGGCCCAGACGGTTCGGTTAAGCGCGATTTGCGGAGCCGAATGGCCCCGCCTGATTCCCCGCTTGCAGGTCAGTTCCATGATCAGCATTCATTCAATCCAACTATCTCCGTGGAAGGAAGAGCAAACATGATCCGAGTTGGCGTAATCGGTTACGGCTATTGGGGACCCAACATCGTCAGGAACCTGCACGGTCTGGATGAAGTGTGCGTGCAGATGGTTTGCGACAATAGTCCCGCGGCATTGGGGCGTGTGCGGAAGAACCATCCCGATGTTCCCACGACGTCGGATCCCTGGGAGGTTCTCAATTCGCCGGAAATCGACGCAGTGGCCGTCATCACTCCTGTCTGGACGCACTTTGAGCTGAGCAAAGCGGCGCTCGAAAACGGCAAACATGTATTCGTGGAGAAGCCCTTCACATCTAACGCGGCGCAAGCAGAGGAACTCATCGAACTGGCGGCTCGGAAGAGACTCACCATCATGGTGGATCACACATTCTTGTTTACGGGCGCGGTCCGCAAGATCCGCGAACTGGTCGAGAGCGGCGCATTGGGAGATCTCTACTACTACGACTCGCTGCGGGTCAATCTAGGACTTTTTCAGCACGACGTCAGCGTGATTTGGGACCTAGCGCCCCACGATCTGTCGATCATGGATCATCTGATAAAGAAAGAGCCGGAGGCCATAGTGGCGACCGGCGAAAAGCATTTGAACGGGGTGGAAGATGTCGCGTACATGACGATCTACTTCCCGCAGAATGTAATCGCCCACATCAACGTAAATTGGCTTTCGCCCGTGAAGATTCGCACCACGCTGATCGGAGGCCAGAAGAAGATGCTGGTTTGGAACGACCTGGTGGCCGACGAGAAGGTCCGTGTGTACGACAAGGGAGTACAGATTAGCGGAGGAGAAGGGATTCGTGACGTGCTTGTAAGTTACCGGACAGGGGATATGTGGGCGCCGCAGATCGAACAGTCCGAAGCGTTGCGCGTCGAGCTTGCCTACTTCGCAGATTGCATACTAAACAGCAAGACGCCGATCAACGACGGGCACGCCGGGCTTCGGGTCGTGCGGATGCTGGAAGCGGCGGAATGTTCCATTCAAAAGAGAGGAGAATTGGTGCGCCTGTGAATGAATTCTGTGCCATTGGTCCAAACGTGAAATTGGGAGAGGGAGTCAAGCTTTCCAGGTTCATTAATCTTTATGGCTGCGAAATTGGCGACAACGTGAAAATAGGAGCATTTGTCGAGATTCAGAAGAACGCAACGATCGGAAAAAACTGCAAAGTGTCCAGCCATAGTTTTATTTGTGAAGGCGTCATCATAGAGGACAACGTATTCATCGGACACAGCGTGACTTTCATTAACGATTCTTACCCACGGGCAACGACGTCCGATGGCCAATTGCAGACCGAGAAAGACTGGAAGGTCGAGCAGACCCTGGTAAGAAAAGGCGCTTCAATTGGATCCGGGAGCACTGTTCTCTCCAACGTGGTGATCGGGGAAAACGCCATCGTTGGCGCGGGAAGCGTGGTGACGAAGGATGTGCCCGCGAACGCGATTGTGGCGGGAAATCCGGCGAAGCTGTTGCGGTATATCAACGCGGAGTCAAGGATCGAACTATGACGAACAACGGGAAGATCGCATTTCTGGATTTGGTCGGCGTACACGAAGAACTCGAGAAGGAACTTGTAGCGGTCTTTCAGAAGGCCTTGAAGACTGCAGGCTTCATCGGCGGGCCAATGGTGGAAGAATTCGAACGATCATTCGCAGAATTCTGCGGGACGCGGTTTGCGATCGGCGTGAACAGCGGGACGGATGCGCTGCGCTTTGCATTGATAGCAGCGGGCGTCCGCGAAGGCGATGCAGTGGTTACAGTAGCGAATACCTTCATCGCGACGACGGAAGCGATTTCGCAGGCGGGAGCGCGCCCGGAATTCGTAGATATCGATGAGCGCACTTACAACATGGATCCAGAAAAGTTGCGCAACTTTCTTGAGCAACAGTGCTCGCGGGAAGGCGCCGGCAAGCTGGTCAGCCGGAGGAGCGGACGGCCAGTTACGGCGGTGGTCCCTGTGCACCTATATGGGCAATGCGCCGACATGGATGCGATCCAAGATCTCGCCGATCGCTACAACCTAATCGTGATCGAGGATGCCTGCCAAGCGCACGGCGCCGAGTATTTCTCTAAACGCGACCATCGCTGGAAGAAGGCGGGCACGATGGGGAAAGCAGCGGCCTTCAGCTTCTACCCCGGCAAGAATTTGGGCGCGTGCGGCGAAGCGGGCATAGCCACGACCGAAGACGAGGAAATGGCGCGCAACATGCGTATGTTGCGAGATCACGGACAGGCCAAGAAGTACTACCACGATATCGAAGGGTACAATGGGCGACTGGACTCCATTCAAGCAGGGATTTTAAGCGTCAAGCTGAAGTACCTGCCGGTTTGGAATGAAAGCCGGCGTGAGCACGCCCAGAAATACCACGAACTGTTTGTTGCCGCGGGGACCGATATTGTCAGACCGTATGAACCCTCCTGGTCGAAGGCTGTTTATCACCTTTTTGTGATACAAGTGGAGAACCGGGAAGCAATGCAGAGCGCGCTGGCTGGGGAGAATATCGGTACCGCGATTCACTACCCGATCCCCTTGCATCTGCAAAAGGCGTACACCAGTCTTGGGTATCAGAGCGGCGACTTTCCCATCTGCGAGAAGGCTGCGGAACGAATATTGTCCCTTCCCATGTTTCCTGCTATCTCGGAAGCTGATCAGAAGAGGGTCGTACAGGCTGTTATTCGAAGCGCGCAGCGCACTGCAGTGGAAAGCGCAACTTCGGTTTCAGTTTAATCATTCATAGGCCACGCGGAAGATAGCTGAAGCGTTCCGTGGTGTCGACACTTCCAGGAAGTTGATGTAGAAATGGGCAAGATCGTTGGTTGTCAAGCGCCAAATGAGCGGTACGGACACATTGGACTGAGAAACAGGAGAATGACCAAGGGACCCGCAGCACGAGATTTAGCACCCTTCGAAGGAGGGAAAGGCCTTGAGAGAACAAAAAAAAGTGGTTGTCGTGGGACTAGGAGAGGTGGGCCGCCCCCTCCTCGAACTCATTTCCGAGCACCACGATGCCATTGGAGTGGATATCACTCCACCGATCGGAGAGCTGGAAGAGATCGATGTTCTGCATGTCTGCTACCCGTTCGGCATAAAGGACTTCGTGGGTGAGACGGTTCGATACATCGAGCTCTTTAGACCTGCGCTGACAATCATCAACAGCACTGTGGCGATCGGGACTACGAGGGCCATTATCGAGCGAACGGGGACCGCGGTGGTGCACAGTCCCGTGCGGGGCAAGCACGCGCGCATGCTCGAGGAGATGCGTCACTATACGAAATTCGTGGGTGCGATGGATCCCGCAGCTGGCGAGCTGGCTGCCAGACATTTCGAATCGGTAGGCTTGAAAACCAAGATTCTTTCGTCCGCGGAAGCCACCGAACTGGCTAAGCTCACGGAAACGACTTACTTCGGCGTGATGATCGCGTGGGCGCAAGAGGTCGAAAGGTATTGCGACCAATCCGGCCAGCAGTACGACGAAATCATCTCGTTCTGGGAAGAAATAAAATTCTTTCCATCGGTCAAGTACTTTCCGGGTATCATTGGCGGTCATTGTGTCATGCCCAACATCGAGCTCTTAAGCAAGTTCAATCAGTCGGCGATGTTGGAAGCGATTCAGGCCTCCAACGAAAAGAAGATTGAGCGTGACGCCTCCAAGAAACTGGGTGACAACGGCGTAACTGGAAGACAACTGGCGGTGGGGTCCAGGAGTTAAATAGCTGCGGCGACCGTGGACGCAGGTGAGAGCCGCGCTCCTAGCCCTGATTGGACAATGAGCATGGTTCGTTCGTCGACCGGCCAACCCAACGATCCTCATTTGAATGCTGAACCCCCAATCGCCTCCAACAGCCAACGGCTTGGAGGAAAAAGGGCAGCAATGGTGATGTTCTCGGTGTACCCCGGCGATCCGAGGCCACGCCGAGCCGTGGATGCGCTCGCGGGCGAAGGCATGGAAGTGGATTTGGTATGCCTCGGAAGCGATGATGCTCCCCGTAATGAGAATTTGGACGGCGTCAGAGTATTGCGCGTCCCACTCAAAAACCGCCGGGGAGGCAAATTCGCTTACGCCTTCCAGTATGCGGCCTTCATCCTAATTTCCTCCTTCATCTTTGCGTTGCGCTCGTTGAACCGCCGTTATGACCTGGTGTATGTGCATAATATGCCCGACATCCTTGTCTTGAGTGCGCTGATCCCAGCAGCATTTGGAGCGAAGGTAATCCTCGATCTGCACGATCCGATGCCTGAGCTGATGGTGACGATATTCAGCCTTCGCACCGATAGCCTAATCGTGCGGCTCATAACCTGGCTAGAGAAGTGGAGCATGGCGCGAGCGGATCTAGTGTTGACAGTCAACATCGCGTGCAAGCGAATCTTCGCCTCCCGCAGTTGCCGTCCGGAAAAAATTGGAGTGATCATGAACACTCCGGACAACAATATTTTCCATATTCGCCCCCCACAGGCGTGCGCCTCCGCAAGCCAGACTTCCAACAAACGATTCGTGGTCATGTACCATGGGTCGATAGTTGAGAGGAATGGTCTAGACCTTGCCGTCGATGCCTTTGCGCGAGTCCGCGAGTCTATCCCTGCCGCGGAACTCAGGATTTATGGCGCTCGGACAGCCTTTCTCGACCGCGTGATGGACGCAGCCAAAAGCAAAGGCCTGGATGAAGCAATCCGTTATTTGGGGCCCAAGCGACTCGAGGATCTTGTGCCAGCGATCGAAGATTGCGACGTGGGTGTCATTCCAAATCAGAGAAATCCGTTTACGGAGATTAACACTCCAACTAGAATCTTCGAGTACCTGGCATTGGGGAAGCCGGTGGTTGCTCCTTATACGCCGGGCGTCAAAGATTACTTCAGCGATGAGTCTCTTCTTTTCTTTGAGTCAGGCAACTCCGAGGAACTCGCACGAAAAATCGAATATGTGTTCGCCCACGCCAAAGAGGCCAACGAAATCGCAGAGCGAGGGCAGCAGATTTACTTACGGCACATATGGAGCCAGGAGAGAAAGACACTTGTGGGCATGGTGAGCGAGGTTCTTAAGGGAAACAAAAACGCTGTGGAATTGTGTTCCACCTAAGTGGCAACTCTCGAAGGGACCCCAGAAATTGTTGGCATGATCGGAGTCATCGCTAATCCGTCGGAACACGTGGTCGTGCAAGAGTTTTTTGAGCTGTTCAAGACTCCATGGGAGTTTTACCGGAGCGAGCGGCAGTACGAAATTCTGATCGGCTGCGGAAATGTTACTCTGCCAGAACGCCTGCCGAAACTGCTGGTATTGTACGGCAGTCAGAAGCTGCCACTTGACGCCGAGAATGAAATCAAAATCACTTTCGGGCAAAAAGAGGGTCGCATCCTCACCTATGAGGGAATGCAAATCCCGATCTATGGAAGCAGCATCACGTTTGGAGAAAGAGGTAATGGCTACGAGCGAGAGGAAGATTCCCACCAGCGGGCGATGTATCTCGACCGGTCGCAAGGAAGCAATTTAGCGCGCATAGGGTATGACCTTTTCGGGGAGATTCGGACTTTGCTCACTGCGGGCCAGCCTGCAGGGAACGCCGGCATTCCGACCTTGGAGTTACATATCGCGCTCTTGCGGAATCTTATCCTCGAGTGCGGCCTCCCAATGGTTGAGATTCCACCCGTCCCCGATGGGTATCCGTTCATTGCTTGTTTGACCCACGATGTAGATCACCCCTCAATCCGCCGGCACAAGCTGGATCACACAATCCTAGGGTTTCTGTACCGTGCTACGGTTGGTTCTCTAATCAGCGTATTACAGGGACGGCAGCGTGTGCGCAGTCTCCTTACCAATTGGTGGTCCGCGCTGAAGCTTCCGCTTGTTCAACTCGGTTTCGCACGAGACTTCTGGAGCGAATTTGATCGCTATCCGAAATTAGAACGTGGCGTGCCCTCATCCTTCTTTGTCATTCCATTCAAGGACATTCCGGGCCGAGTTGAGAAGGGCCTTGCACCCAAGCGCCGCGCGTCGCGATACGGCGCCGGTGATGTCGTGGGGCAGATCCAAGTATTAAAATCCTCGGGCTGCGAGATAGGGCTGCACGGAATTGATGCGTGGATCGATAGCTACAAAGGACTCGAGGAACTTGAACAAATCCGTCAGATAACAGGGGCGAAAGTTACCGGAGTGCGAATGCATTGGCTGTATCAGAATGAACAATCGCCGGTGAAATTGGAAAAGGCGGGCGCCGATTACGATTCCACGGTTGGATACAACCAGACCATAGGGTACCGAGCAGGAACCACGCAATCCTACAAACCCCTGGAAACAACCCATCTGCTCGAGCTGCCGCTCAATATTATGGACACGGCTTTGTTCTTTCCAGTCTATCTAAATCTATCTCCCGATGAAGCCCGCAAACAGGTTGGAAGTATCATAGAGAACGCTGTGCGGTTTGGAGGGAGTGTCACCGTCAATTGGCATGACCGCAGCATCGCGCCTGAAAGACTATGGGGTGACTTTTACGTGAAACTGGTTGACGAGCTAAAGAACCGAGGAGCTTGGTTTTCGACCGCTTCCAACGCGGTCTCCTGGTTTCGCAAACGGCGGTCGGCAGTTTTTGAGAGCGCCGGCGTGGATTCGGACGCCCTGCGCGTGAAGATCGGGATGAGTGGAAATGAGGAAGTCCCTGGTTTGCGGCTGCGAGTTTATAAACCCGGAGAGCCGGCTCAAGATACCGCAATGAGAGCGATGGAGTCAGATCATTTTTATGAGATCAATTTGAATCACAGCGTTGCTAGTTAGGTGAAAGGGACGATGTTGCCAATTTCATGCTCGCCAAGCTCTAAGAACTCCGGAACGCGTGGTAAGAGCGCGGGCCCCAGGACGCCTCTTACTGGACACGAAATGACTCAGAGATTGGCGTCAAAGCTGCAGTCGCGAAGGAGTTAGATGCCCCCTGCGATTGCTACTATCGTTTATTCCCTTTTGATCCCGGGACTTTTTTGGTTCGACCGGGATCGGGATCAGGATGCGCAGACCTCGAAAGCCCTCTGGATTCCTGTGGTTTGGGTATCGCTGGCTTGTTCGCGCTCGCCGGGCCAGTGGTTGCAAATGAACGCCGTTCCCTCGCCCGACCAAGTGCTGGAAGGGAGCCCGTTCGACCGGCTGGCATACATGTTGTTATTGGCTGCAGGCCTGATTGTCCTTGTCACTAGAGGACAGCGAGTTGGTAAGTTCTTGCGGGCGAATGCCGTAGTCCTCTTGTTCTTTCTATACTGCGCCGTGAGCTTCCTTTGGTCTGACTATCCCAACGTAGCGTTCAAACGATGGACCAAAGCTTTGGGCGACCTCGTTATGGTTCTGATCGTTTTAACCGACTGCAAGCCTACGGCCGCACTCAAGCGGTTCCTCGCCCGGACAGCTTATGTTCTAATCCCACTTTCCATCCTCTTCATAAAGTACTACCCCAGCCTGGGGCGGGGATATGGCATATGGCAGGGTGAAGTTGGCTACACAGGAGTCACAACAAACAAGAACACTCTTGGGGTAATTTGTCTCATCTTCGGGCTGGGAGCGATGTGGCGCTTTCTTGCAACCTACCGGGATCGGAAGAGCGAAGGCCGAACCAGAAAGCTGTTCGCCCTCGGAGTCATTCTGAGTATGGTGCTATGGCTGTTTTGGATCGCCAATTCGATGACGTCTTTAGGCTCCTTCCTAATGGCGAGCACCCTATTCTTGGCCGCGAACTCTCGTGTTGCGATCCGAAGGCCAGCGGTCGTACATGCTCTCACAGTGGTCATGCTAGTTATTTCTTCCTCTATCGTATTCCTTGGGGTGAGCCCCGGCGTTCTGGCGACAATGGGACGAAACCCGACGCTCACAGACCGGACTGAGGTTTGGGGAGTACTCCTCACCCTCGTCCGCAACCCGTTGTTCGGGACCGGCTTCGAGAGTTTCTGGCTCGGGCCGCGACTCGAGAAGATGTGGAGCATTTACTGGTGGCACCCCAACGAGGCACATAACGGTTACCTCGAGATCTTCTTGAACCTAGGATGGATGGGAGTGGCTTGGCTCGCCGTCATCATTGCGACGGGGTACAGAAGGGTCTTCTGCGTGTGGCGCAGCAATGTCTCGACAGGCAGCCTACTGCTGGCATATTTCTATATGGGGCTAGTCTACAACTTTACCGAGGCGGCGTTCTTCAAGATGCTTGCTCCAGCCTGGATATTCTTTCTTTTCGCGATAACCAGTGTTCCAGAAGTCTCATATCCCAAGGTCCCTGAAGTTTCAGACTCGGATCGGAGCGGAAACGGAGGGGCGTTCAATCTACCGGAGACTCGGTCCGCAGATCATGCAGAAAAATACTCCCCGTCGAAGCAATTGGTCGGAGTTCGAGGCTAACGATGGGAGCATGCCTTTTGTCCCCGAAGAACCTCACCGAGGAAGCTGCGGCTTCCAGAAACATGTCATCGAGCCCGTCCGCTGGGATTGAAGTCGCTTTGCTCACAGGCGGTTTTGACAAGCCCTACACGTTCGGCTTGGCAATGGCGCTCACCGCTAAAGATGTGTCCCTTGACGTGATTGGCAGCGATGACGTGGACAGCCCGGAAATGCATACAACTACCAGGCTGAATTTTATTAATTTGCGAGGAAGTAAGCGAGAGGCTGGATTCGCCCGGAAGATGGCGAGAGTTCTGATTTACTATGCACGTCTTTTCCGATACGCCGCCGCCGCGGAGGCCAAGATCTTTCACATCCTATGGAATAACAAGTTCGAATTCATCGATCGGACTGTTATCTTGCTGTATTACAAACTGCTTGGGAAGAAAGTCGTTCTGACGGCGCACAACGTCAACGCAGGGAAGAGGGACTCAAACGACTCGCTCCTTAACCGCAGTACTTTAAGGTTTCAGTACCTGCTTACAGATCATATTTTCGTTCATACTGAAAGAATGAAGAATGAGCTATGGCAGGATTTCGGTGTCAAGGAAGAGAAAGTCACTGTTATACCGTTTGGGATCAACAATGCCGTGCCGCGCACTGATCTGAGTCCTCGAGAGGCGAAGCAGCGTCTGGGCATCAGAAGCGATGAGAGGACGATCCTGTTCTTTGGCGCCATCCGACCTTACAAGGGTCTCGAATATTTGGTCAGCGCTTTTCAACAGCTTGTGGCAACACATCCGGAGTACCGGCTAATCATCGCTGGTGAGCCAAGAAAAGAATCCGAACAGTACTCGGGCGAGATTCAACGGGCTATCAACGGTCACGCCAGCCGAGACCAGGTACTGCAGAAGTTCCAATATATTCCGGATGAAGAAACGGAGTTGTATTTCAAAGCAGCAGACGTCCTTGCACTGCCTTATACACATGTCTTCCAGAGTGGCGTGCTCTTCCTCGGATATAGCTTCGGCTTGCCGGTAGTCGGAGCTGAGGTGGGTTCGGTGAGGGAAGAAATAATCGAGGGCAGGACAGGGTTCCTGTGCAGGCCATGCCATTCGGCCGACCTGGCAAGAGCAATCGAGAAATATTTTGAAAGCGATCTCTTCGAGAATCTAGAGAACCGTCGACAGGATATTTGCGACTACGCTAACGCAAAACATTCCTGGGATATCGTCGGCGAGAAAACACGGGATGTCTACGCACGTCTGTTGGGAGTAAGAGGAATATGATGCCACTAGTGTCAATCCTAATTCCCGCGCACAATGCAGCGGATTGGATCGCGGACACGATTCAGTCGGCGATGGCGCAAACCTGGAAACGAACAGAGATTATCGTTGTCGATGACGGTTCCAGCGATCAAACACTCAAAATTGCGCGGCAGTTTGAGTCGGAGTCGGTCCGCGTTGTCTGGCAGGAAAACCAGGGCGCTGCAGCGGCGAGAAACAAAGCCTTGTCCCTGTGCCACGGCGATTACATTCAATGGCTGGACGCTGATGATTTGCTTGCTCCGGACAAGATTGCCAAACAGATGGAAGCACTGCACTCAGGAAACAGTCGGCGGACGCTTCTCTCTTCTTCCTTCGGACAGTTCATGTACCGGCCATACCGAGCGCGGTTTACTTCCACAGCGTTGTGGTGTGATCTGACTCCCATCGAATTCCTGCGACGCAAGTTGGGGAAGCGCGTGTTCATGCAAACTGCCGTGTGGCTCGTGAGTCGCGAATTGACCGAAGCCGCGGGCCCATGGGACACCACCATGATTTCGGACGATGATGGCGAGTACTTCTGCCGCGTCCTCTTAGCTAGCGATGGGGTTCGATTCGTGCGGGACGCCCGCGTGTACTACCGCTCGGTTGGCACAATGCGGCTAAGTTATGTCGGGAGATCGAACAAGAAATTGGAGGCGTTGTGGCGCTCGATGCAATTACATATCTCTTACCTACGGAGGCTGGAGGACAGCGAGGAAGTCCGAACGGCCTGTATCAGGTATCTGCAGAACTATCTCATCGATTTCTATCCGCTAAGGCTCGACATCGCTGAACAGATGCATAAGGTCGCCAGGGACCTTGGAGGACGGCTAAATGCCCCACGCTTGTCCTGGAAGTATTCTTGGATTAAGGCGCTTTTTGGCTGGGATTTGGCCAAACGTGCTCAATTGTTCCTGCCAAGTGTCAAATGGTCGCTCATAAGGTTTTGGGACAAAGCCCTTTTCAGTATCGAAAGGCGCGGGATTGTACGCACCGACTCTGAAATCTGAAATTACGTAATCGAAAAGGCGAATGAAAAAAACTGCCTTCATAACTGGCGCCGAGGGTTTCATCGGGTCCAATCTGATCGGATTCCTCCAAGCCAAGGGGTGGAACGTAATCGGAGGATACTTGCTGCACTCGTCCGCTCCGTTTGCCAAGTCGGGGAATCTTCGCTATGTTCATTGTGATCTGCGAAACGGCCAGCGCGTTACTCAACTTCTCGTGGAGCATCAGCCAACGCACATCTTTCACTTAGGTGCGCAGAGCTTGCCCACAGTGTCCTGGGCCGACCCAGTCGGGACCTTCGAGTCAAACGTCATGGGCTCTCTGCACCTGTTCGAAGCTGTGCGGCATCTGAAAAAGGCTCCAGTAGTGGTCTCCGCTTGTTCGAGCGCCGAATACGGAAAGGTGCCAGCATCGGCCATACCGGTCAAAGAAGAGCAGCCACTGCGACCGTTGCATCCCTATGGAATCAGCAAAGTCTGCCTGGACCTATTGGCCCGCGAATATTTTCTGGACTACAAGATCCCGACGGTAAACATTCGGCTGTTCAATACCACGGGCCCAGGCAAGAAAAATGATGCGCCATCGGATTTTGTCCGGCAATTGATTGACATCAAGAAAGGATTGCAGCTGCCCGTAATCGAAGTCGGCAACTTGAAGACGCGTCGGGCGTTCCTCGACGTGAATGATACTGTCCGCGGTTTTTATCTCGCCGCAATGAAAGGGAAGCGAGGCGAGTCTTACAACCTGTGCGCAAGCAAAACGTACCAGATCGGCGAACTGCTGCATACCGCGATCCGTTTATCCGGGGTAAAAGCCAGGATTCGACCGGTTCCGCGCTTGATGCGTCCTTCTGACGAGAGAATTATCTTTGGCAGCGCGGAGAAGATGCGTAAGGACACCGGTTGGAGACCGTTGTTTCGAATGGAACAAACCCTGAGGTCGATGTTGGAATACTGGCAAGGGTCCAGGTGACATTTTGAAAATCTACGCCTCTACTCTTTCGCCGAAGCTGCAATCATCGATGGAAATGGGAAACTAAGCTCATGATAATTACACGAACTCCGTTCCGCATTTCATTCTTCGGGGGCGGCACCGACTATCCAGTCTGGTACCGCGAGTTTGGCGGCGCGGTGCTGTCTACGACCATCGATAAGTCCTGCTACATCACTTGTCGGCGACTACCGCCTTTCTTCGAATACCACAGCCGAATCTCCTATTCGAAGGTTGAAAACGTCGTCAACAATAGCGCAATTGAACATCCGTCAGTGCGCGCATGCTTGGATTACTTGGGAGTCAGCGAAGGAGTCGAGGTTCATCACGTTGCTGACTTGCCCGCGCGGACCGGCCTAGGTACGAGTTCGGCATTCACCGTTGGGCTTTTGCTGGGTTTGTATGCTCTCAGAGACCGGATGCGCGATAAGCATTCGCTGGCAGCGGATGCAATCCACGTGGAGCAGCAGCTTCTAAAAGAGGCCGTTGGATCACAAGACCAAGTCAGCGCAGCGTACGGCGGCTTCAATCGTATTAGTTTCAATGTGAACGGCAGCATTGAAGCGAAGCAAATACTAATTTCACGGGAACGATTAACCGCGCTCCAGCAAAACTGCGCGCTTTACTTTACTGGATTTGCGCGAACTGCTTCTGAAATCGCCAAGGAACAGATCAGAATGACACCACACCGGAAGCATGAGCTCGACATGATGTTTCAGATGGTAGGCGAAGCTGAGGCAATCGTCGCCGATCCAAATCGTTCGCTAAATGAGTTCGGCCATCTGTTGCACGAAGGCTGGCAGGTGAAGAGAACGCTGACGCAAAGCATAACGAATACCGACCTCGATGAGATTTATGAGGCTGGGCGTAGTGCTGGCGCTCTTGGCGGTAAACTCCTTGGAGCCGGCGGCGGTGGTTTCATGCTGTTCTTCGTTCCACCGGAGCGGCGGCAGGCGTTGCGGTTGCGGCTTAAGAACCTGTTGCACGTTCCGTTCTCCTTCTCCGGCAGGGGAAGCCATGTTGTCGTTTACGAGCCAGAGGAAGCCTACGATAAGTCGCTTGCCACTGAACGGCGTGAAGTGTACGCGCAGCAACAGAGCGGCAATTCAGACTAGCTAGTACACATTCAATTCAGAATGCTAAATTCGAGCGAACGCTGGGAAAACTTGATTTATCGCCGTCCGCTAACATAGTTATCGGCTAATCATACAGCACTAAGAAACCTGCGATGAACAAAAACGACATGATCATTGGGTTGGACGATCCGATACTGATTACCGGCTCAAATGGTTTCATCGGTTCGAAAGTGGTCGAATCATTGCTTCGGTCTGGTTTTACGAATCTCCGTTGCCTAGTCCGGCCATCGAGCAGCTTGGCCCGTCTCGATGCGATCCTTGCGACCGCCCCAAACGCGCCAGCCGAGATCGTGCAGGGCAATCTGTTGTCCCGCGAGGACTGCGCGAAAATGGCAAAAGACGTGGCAGTGATCTTTCACTTGGCTGCCGGCATAGAGAAGACATTTCCAGGGTCCTTCATGAACTCTGTTGTGACGACCAGAAATCTGCTTGACGCCGCCCTGAAGTGTGGAAATCTACAGCGCTTCGTCAATATCAGTTCGTTTGCAATCTATTCCAATTGGAATATCGCGGGCGGCGGATTGCTTGACGAAACGTGTGAACTAGAAACCCGGGCAGTGGAACGCGCCGAAGCTTATACCTTTGCAAAGCTAAAACAAGACCAACTGGTGCTTGAGTACGCTGAGAAATATGGCGTGCCTTACGTCATCCTGCGCCCGGGGGCGGTGTACGGTCCGGGGGCTCACCAGCTCACCGCCAGAGTAGGAATTGATACCTTCGGAGTCTTCTTTCATTTGGGCGGTTCGAACCGGATCCCGTTAACTTATGTCGACAATTGTGCAGAGGCCATCGTACTCGCGGGCATCAGACCGGGAGTCAACGGCGAGGTCTTCAATGTGGTTGATGACGAATTGCCAACGAGCAGGCAATTCTTGCGGATGTACAAAAAACAGGGCAAACGCTTCAGGTCCATCTTCATTCCCTATTGGTTGTTCTACTGCCTGTGCTGGGCTTGGGAAAAATATTCCAAGTGGTCGGAGGGCCAGCTACCGCCGGCGTTCAATCGACGAAGGTGTTCGGCCTACTGGAAAGGGAATAGATACACTAACCAAAAATTGAAAGACCGTCTCGATTGGCGTCCGTTGGTTGCGTTTTCGGAAGCATCGAGACGTTACTTCGAGTACGTCAGAAGGACAAGTTAGCCGATGCTAAAAGTTGCGATTGTTGGATGCGGCAAAATAGCCGATCAACATGTGGAGCAGATTGTCCTGATTCCGGGCTGCGAGATTGTTGGAGTCTGCGACCGAGAAGAGTTGATGGCGCGGCAACTGCAGGAGCGACTGAACGTTGGGGCGTATTTCACGGAGGTGCAAGATCTTCTCGATAAGGCCACACCGGATGTCGTGCACATTACGACTCCACCGCAGAGCCATTACCCGGTCGCCAAATTGTGCCTTCAGGCCGGATGCCATGTTTATATAGAAAAACCCTTCACTGTAGACGCTGCGGAAGCCGAGCAGCTTATAAGTCTCGCAGAACGCAAGGGCCTGAAATTGACAGTAGGCCACAATGCACAATTCACTCATGCAGCCATTCGGATGCGAAGACTCATCGAGGAAGGTTATCTAGGTGGCCCTCCCGTGCATATGGAAAGCTATTATTGCTACGACCTACGCGATGCCGCCTATGCCAAAGCCTTGTTAGGAGACAGCCATCACTGGGTTAGGAAGCTGCCTGGGGGACTACTGCAGAACGTCATCAGTCATGGCATAAGTAAGGTCGCAGAGTTCTTAACAGGGGACTCTCTCGAGGTGCTAGCGTATGGTTTCACGAGTCCTCTGCTAAGAAGTATTGGAGAAACAGAAATCATCGATGAGCTGCGAGTTATATTACATTGCGATGGCGTGACCGCCTACTTCACCTTCTCGTCGCAGATGCGCCCCGCGCTGCACCAACTCCGGCTGTTTGGGGCAAAGAATGGTTTGGTCATAGATGACGACCAACTGACGGTGATCAGAGTGAAGGGATCTCGATACAAGAGTTATTTGGAGCAGTTTGTCCCACCGTGGGACTACGCTAAGCAGTACGTCGGCAACTCATTGGGAAATATGGCAAAGTTTCTAAAGGCCGATTTTCAAACAGGCTACAGTATGAAGGTTCTGATACGGAAATTTTATCGCTCGATCACCGATGGGTTGGCTTTGCCCATACCTTACACGGAGATATTGCGAACCGCACGAATCATGGATGAAATCTTCACTCAGTTGAGCTCGGCGCAGAATGCATTGAGAGCTGGGCAAAGCAAGAATGTGCCGGTCGAGCGATAACCGTGCAGAAAATGAGCCACTTCTCAGGTCACATACGGTACGTACTCATCACTCCTGCTCGTAACGAAGAGCGGTTTATCGAGAAAACGATTCAATCGGTGACAAGCCAAACTGTTTTGCCTTCCAAGTGGGTAATCGTGAACGATGGATCGACAGACTCCACGGCAACTATTGTGGAGCGATACCTCGCGCAACATGACTGGATGGAATTGGTGGATCTGCCCACACACAGGGATCGCAGTTTTGCTGCGAAGGTTCATGCATTCAATACAGGGCTTGAAAGAGTCAAGCACCTTGAGTATGAAGTGATCGGGAATTTGGATTCCGACCTGTCGTTTGATGAGGATTACTGCGAATTTCTTTTGGAGAAGTTCGGAGAAGACGAACGTCTTGGAGTTGCAGGGACAATTTTCCGGGAAGAGGGTTACAGTTCAGCAACCGACAGTTTTGAGGGACAGAACCACGTCGCCGGTGGTTGCCAACTTTTTCGCCGCCAGTGCTTCGAGGAAATTGGGGGATACATCCCAAATAGGGCAGGGGGAATCGACTGGATCGCGGTCACGACCGCCCGCATGAGGGGCTGGACCACTCGATCCTTTCGAGAGAAATGGTTTTTTCACTATCGAAGTTTGGGAACGGCGGAGCGCTCTCTGCTGGCTTCCATATTTTCCTACGGCGAGAAAGACTACTATTTAGGCGGGCACCCGCTGTGGGAGCTGTTCAGGGTTGCCTATAGAGCGACCAAGAAACCGTATCTGCTGGGAGCCATCGCGTTGTATTCGGGATACTTATCCGCATTTTTGCGACAAATCAAGAGGCCTGTCTCCGACGAGCTTATGCAGTTTCATCGAAAAGAACAGATGCTGAAGTTGAAATCTATATTTAGGTCAATGTTCAAGTTTAAGCGGATAGACAGCTTTGAAGTGAAGCCGAACTAAGCAGACTGTTGGGTTGTCAATTCGGAATGACAGAGACAAATGAGGATAAGAGTGTGCGAGCGGCTGTCCTCCGGTTTGTAGGATGGCTTGATGGATACGGAGAAACTTCGTACGATCACCAGAGCTTTTTCGCAAGTGATCTGGGGCGTCGAGCAAAGTCTCTCTACTATACGAATCGATTACTGGGAACGCTTGCTGTCTCGCCCATGATTTTCTGCGAAGCCTTCTTGCCCTCCGCTCGCAAACTGTTCTGGAAACCTCAGAGGTTCCCTATTGCGGACGCGCATTATGCCATGGGATTTGCTTTCCTCTCGCAGGCACTTGAGGAAGAGCAATACTACCGACGTGCAGTCCATTTTCTTGAGGTTCTCAAGGAGACCAGGTGTCCAAGGCACGATAACTACTGTTGGGGGTACCCCTTCAATTGGGAAACGAGACGCGGAACCCTAAGGGAAGGGACGCCCCTTATAACGACTGTGCCCTATGTATATGAGGCCTTTCGCGAAGTTTATCAGATCGACGGGGACCAAAAGTGGCGGCAAATCATGGAGTCGATCGCTCAACATGCCCTGAAGGACTATCACGATTTCCAGACTTCCCCAAACGCTTCTACCTGTTCGTATACTCCTGAACCTGATGAGCCCGGAGGCGTCATAAACGCCAGCGCCTATCGAGCATTTCTACTTACGAGGGCGGCGGTGGATTTCTCGGAGGAGCAATACCGGAGGGTTGCCGAAAGAAATCTGAACTTTGTCATCGAATCTCAAAACGCAGACGGCTCCTGGTACTACTCGACGGATGGGCAGAGGGATTTTGTAGATCATTTCCATACTTGCTTTGTCCTAAAAGCACTGGCCAAAATCGAGCTCCTCACCGGGAATCCTGAACGCTTGCCCAAACCATTCTCGCGCCGGCCGCGCCTGACGGTCTACCGCCGAGAGTTGTACGACTTTGCAGAGTGCATCAATCTGGCTGTGCTGTTGAAAGGCCGATTTCCAGCGCTTGACGATATCTTGTCGATTGTCCTCAAGCTGGACGGATGGCAAAAGGCCGACGGGTCCTTCCGAAGCCGCCAGCTTCTCCTGGGCTGGGACAATTGCCCCATGCATCGTTGGGCCCAATCCCAATTGTTTAGAAGCCTCTGCTTTCTGCTTTATCAAGCAAACGCAGCGGTAAGACTAGATCTGTGAGTCAAAGCTAGGCAAATCTTATGTGCGGAATTTGCGGACAATACAATTTTGGCAATCAGGCTCCGGTCCTTCGCCGGAACCTCGAGAGTATGACGAAGAGCATTGCCCACCGCGGGCCTGATGACGAAGGCTACCCTCTCCATTATCGATCTCGAAGGCGGTCACCAGCCGATGTCGGATCTGGAGGAATCCGTCTGGGTCGTTTTTAATGGAGAGATCTACAACTTTCCGGAACTAAAACGCGAACTGGAATCGTTTGGGCACGTCTTTCGAACCAAGTGCGATACTGAAGTTATAGTTCACGGCTACAAACAATGGGGCGATGAGGTCCTCAATCACCTCAACGGAATGTTTGGTCTGGCCATCTGGGATGCGAGAAAAGAACGGCTAGTCATAGCCCGTGACGCGTTCGGCATCAAGCTCATTTATTACAAAATAGACGGCAACACCGTCTATTTTGGCTCGGAGATTCGTGCTGTCGCAGCAGGGACAAACGAGAGTGCCGACATCGACCCCAGCTCCGTAAACCTGTTTCTGCGGTATCGATACACGCCCTCTCCTTACACTGTGTTTAAGGGCGTTCGAAAACTCGCTGCAGGAACCATGCTGACGTTCGAGAGGGGCGCTTACAATTTACGCCGATGGTACAACTACAGGCCCTCGCCATTCTCGCCGGTGAAGAGTATTGGCGAAGCCCAGGAGGAATTGCTCGACCTCTACAAACGGTCTGTGAAAAGGCAGCTTCTTAGTGATGTGCCTCTTGGGCTGTTGCTGAGTGGTGGCGTCGATTCGGCCCTGTTGCTTGCTCTCATGAATCTGTGCGGGGATTCATGGCGGACGTACACGGTCGGATACGGTTCAACTTTCTCCGATGACGAATTGACAGATGCGGCAGAGACGGCCGGCAGATTTTCCTCGGAACACACGGCCGTAATGCTTGACAGGAAAACGTTTGAAGAAGCGCTCCCCAAAATTGTCGCTTGTCTGGAAGAGCCGATCGCGTCGTCTTCAATCGTCCCCATGTATTTCGTGTGTCAACGAGCCCGGAGAGATGTCAAAGTGGCATTGGTCGGCCAGGGCCCGGATGAGCTATTTGGGGGCTACCGACGTCATCTTGGGGTGCGGTACGGCGCTTACTGGGGAGGCTCGCCCAAATGGTTGCGCGCTCCGGTGGCTGCGGTAATAAATGCTCTGCCTCGAAATGAAACCTTAAAGAGAGGTCTTCATTCGCTCGACATTCCCGAGCGGATGAAAAGATATCAGAACGTCTTATCGCTTCTCCCGGGCGATAACATCGATGCGCTTTTTCAGGACGGCCTTCTTGGGCGGGATACTGGCGACAGGATACTGGAGTGCTGGCGGGATTTGGCGCCCTTGATGGCGGAGACGGACGAACTTGGTGGCTTCCAGTTTGTTGAAGTGCGATCGACTCTTCCAGACGAACTCCTCATGTATGCGGACAAGCTCTCGATGGCACACGGTCTCGAAGTCAGGGTGCCTTATCTGGACAAGGAGATCGTAGAATATGCCGAAAGGCTGCCGGCAAATTTCAAAGTACGGAACGGGTCACAAAAGTGGCTGCATCGCCGGGTGTGTCAGGCGCTACTTCCAGCATCTGTCCTGAAAAGAAAAAAACGGGGGTTTGCCGTCAACGTCGTCGACGACTGGTTCCGTGGCGCAGCGAGCAAGAAAATGAAAGAGATTCTGCTGGACACGGAATCTCAAATATACAATTACCTGTGCCCGCCGGCAGTGCAGGAAATCTTCAAACAGCATCAATCAGGCCAAAACGACAATCACAAGATCCTGTTTAGCCTTGTCGTTTTTGAAGAGTGGCTCAGAGTCCACAAGGGAATGGAAAGCCTGAGCCATTCCACGAGACACTGAAGGTGCGCCTGATCTGCTGATCTGTCCAGTGCGGGGAAACTCTAGGCAGCAAATTCTTAAGGTATTTGGAATACCTGGTTGGCCATGTTATACAAAGAAACCTTGAACTCCGGAAGGCCCCAACGGACAGGGGTACTACCTGTACTAGATTTGGACTTCCAATCAGTATCTTTATGCCTTCCCGAAGCCTACGCTATACGGCGTGGGGGTCGGGAGGATGAGTGTGCGGGGCACGCTGAAGTCGGGACAAAAGCTACGACGCGGGAAGCCGATTATGGGAAGCAATCGCGAATTGCAAACGCCGGCGATACGCTCGCCCTGGTGGGAGCGCAAATGGTCCCCGATGAAGGTACATATCATCATCGCATTTGCCTTGTTTTGGTGCCTGCCCGCCCAGGCGAGTACGATCAAAGCCGCTTCCTGCTCGCAGTCTGACGTACAGACGGCAATCAATTCCGCCAGCACCGGAGACATCGTCATTGTTCCCGGCCCATGTACCGCCGCGTGGTCTTCAACGGTCACGATTCCGAGCACAAAAGGAATCACCGTTCAGGCGAGCGGCGTGGTGACAGTCACGCAGGACGGCTTCCAACTGAACCAGAACGCCAGTACAACTTCGCGCATCACGGGATTCACCTTCACCAACAACGTGAACTGTGGAACAGGTACACCAATTCAAACGAGTGGGTCTCCAAGTTCCGCCACATTCAGGATAGACCACAACACCTTCACCAATTTAGCCAATATCTCGATTATGATCTGCACATCGGGAAACGGACCTGGATTGATTGACCACAACGCATTTACCGCAGGATGCGCCTCGGAGATCATCCATAACTTGGGTGGGGGTGGCTGGTCTGACGACGTTGTTCCTGGCAGCCTGAACATGCTTTTCATCGAAGACAACACGTTCACCAATGCGGGCGGAGGTTGCGTCGTTCAGGCAGAAGAAGGGTACACAAACTCTCGAGGAGTTTTCCGCCACAACACGCTTTTCGGTGTGGCCAATGACGTTCACGGTGGTACAAACGGAGGGCGCTGGTGGGAGTTTTACGAGAACATCTATAATCTAGGGAACCTGGGGTCTCTTCCGAATTTCATTCAATTCCGCGGTGGATCAGGTCTTTATTACAATAATCACAATGTCTCTGTTAGTTCAACCACGCAGTTGGGACCTGATTGTCCTAGCAGCGACGTATGTAGCGGCTCGTGGCTGGTGCAATACCAGATGGGTGCGGGGATAAATGGGAATACTCGTAGTCCGGCATACGCCTGGGGGAATGACAGTGGGATGGCTCCGTCGCTCGGCCCAAGTACAGTCGGTTTTGTGATTGGAGGAACGGCCCCGGTGGATGCGACAAATTGCTCTGGGCACCCAGGAAACGTTTGCGATTATATAGTCGCTTCATCGAAACCGACCACACTTTTGCGTTGCCAAACTGCCGCGGACGTGGCCGCTGGTTGTCCGGTATCTTATACTTACACGGCAGCAACCTATCCGCATCCGCTCCAGAATCCGTCGTCGATAGCAGCTCCGACAGGATTAGCGCTTGTTATTAATTGACCGGCACTCTTGCCTCGAATACGTCAAGTAATCCGCAGTTGCCGCTGCTCTCAGGGACTTGATACTCTTCCTCCGTCCTGACAACCAGGAAAGCGGAGACGAAGGATCATTTTCGAAGCCCCTCGACAAAGCGCCCATGGACTATTTCAGCCAGGATACAAAAGCCGTGCTGCTCGTAGGTGGTTTGGGGACCCGCCTGCGGTCAGTCGTCCCTTCCTTACCCAAACCCCTTGCGTCGGTCGGCGATCGGCCATTTCTTGAGTTGCTTGTCCGGCAACTACGTTACCAGCGCATTCGTCGTTTGGTGCTTTGTACGGGCTATCTGGCCCACGAAATTGAAAACGAGTTGGGCGATGGCGGTGCATGGGATGTAACCATCGAGTATTCCAGGGAGCCGCGTCCCATGGGCACTGCCGGAGCGGTGAAATTCGCCGCACCGCTTCTCCGCGAGTCCACCGACTTCCTGGTGATGAACGGTGATTCCTTCATGGAAATTGACTTTAGACAGTTAGTCGATTTTCATCGCAAGTCTGGCGGGATAGCAACTATGGCCGTGCTTCGAATGAAGAATGAAATGCGATATGGGACGGTCCAGGTGGCCGCGAAAGGTCGTGTGAGTGGCTTTACGGAAAAGACTGACGGCGATTCCGGTGGCTTTGTGAATGCAGGGATTTATGTTTTCAATCGCAGAATTCTCGATCACCTTCCGGAAGGACCAGCTAGCCTCGAAAGGGATATCTTTCCGAACCTGCTCAATCATGGAGTCTATGCGTCAGAGCAGCATGGACTTTTCATCGATATAGGCACTCCGGAAGACTACACACGGGCTCGGGAGCTTTGTGAGCGGCTCTATGTAGCGGCCTCCCGGAATCGGCTCCCCCACACTTCTGATCAAGAAACACACTAGATTTTGGCTCGGCTGCCGGTTGTTATTCGTTTAGCCACACGAGTACCCTCTCACATTTGGAGGAGCTTATGGACAGCCTGGAGAATCAGAATCATGCAATGCCGGCATGTTGGCCGTATCAGATCCTGGCTGCCGAGTCGGGCGCCGGAGCTCGGTGCTTGGCCGCGGAGGATAGATGAAACAGACGAATAACTTCGAGCGTCGAGTGGCTGAGCTGATTGAAGCGTCGATCGCCACGAAACAATCCTTGCTCAGCAGCCCAGACCTCGTGGTGACTGTTGCAACGGTCAGCGAAATCCTTGTCAATGCACTGAAACAAGGAAACAAACTTCTATTGTTTGGCAACGGTGGGAGCGCTGCTGATGCACAGCATATAGCGGCGGAGCTCGTGGGACGCTTTGCGTTCGATCGGCCCGCCTTACCTGCTTTAGCTTTGTCCGTGAATAGCTCATGCGTTACCGCAATCGGAAACGACTACGGATTTGATCAGGTCTTTTCCCGGCAGATCGAGGCCTTGGCTCGTTCGGGCGACGTCGCCGTCGGCATTTCGACTAGCGGAAACTCGGCAAACGTACTTCGCGCCATGTCAACAGCAAAAAAAATTGGCTTGAAAACGATCGCGCTGACTGGCCGTAGCGGTGGCAGTCTAAAGAACGCCGTGGATTATTGTATCTGTGCACCATCAAGCGAGACGCCGCGGATTCAGGAATGTCACATCCTCATCGGTCACATCATCTCAGAACTAGTGGAGCGAGAAATATTTCATGAAGAGGGCCGCGTTTCTGGATCGTGACGGGGTCATCAACCGAAAGCCCCCAGAAGGCCAATATGTAACCCGCTGGGAAGAAATGCAAATTCTTCCTGGAGTAGCCGAAGCAATCGCCTCGCTCAGCGGAGCCGGCTTCTGCGCCATCGTTGTCAGCAACCAAAGATGTGTGGCCAAAGGGTTGTTGACGATTCTCGAGTTGGACTCGATACACCAGCGCTTGTGTCAGAAGCTAGCAAAAGCCGGCGCCGAAATCACCGAAGTTTATTACTGCCCGCACGATGAACACCCTCCATGTGGCTGCCGTAAGCCTGCGCCGGGCATGCTTTTAGGGGCGGCCCGCGCACATGAAATTAGTCTAACGGCTTCTTGGATGATTGGTGATTCCGACATCGATGTCCAGGCGGGCAGAAGCGCAGGTTGCAGAACGGCCCGGATATTGAGAAGCGACCAGGCCGCAATAAGTGCCGCGGATGTGTTTGCACAATCTCTGCTCGACGCCGTCCACCAGATACTGCTGCGGGAATCATGACCCATTCATGTCCCGCTTCGCTCCAGGAAAACTGTTCGCAAGTCGTGGTAAGAGTTTTCCCTCCCGTCCCCCTCCGGGGGAGTTTGCCTCCTCGGGCTTTGTTTCCCGTCACGCGACCATACCTAACCTGCCTGTTTTCAACAATTAAGGTGTGAATGGCCAGGGCCAACTTCGCCTACTGCCTGAAGTCTGGCAGGCTGATTGCGAACTTCATCAGTGGATCTGCCGCGAGCTTAATGGCGGTAGCCTATCTGGAGGGGGCGCGGGGTCACCTGTTGATTCGTTTTGAGTTAGCCCGTACTTCACGTGTATACGCGCTTTTCAGATACAGCTGTCATGTCATCAGTTGGAGAGAGGTAACGACTCGAGGCAAATGGGCGACCGATGAGGCTTGCCTAGCAGCCAACTCGCTACCTTCAGAGCTGCCCCTAGAGCGATCGCCCCGAGCTCGGTTTTCAGTGGCTGACCGGGGCTATTATGTCGTACGAAGACAGTGACGCTTTATATCCTAAACCCGCTCTTGGACAGCCGCTGGGACGAGTTGGTTGCTCGCCACCCCAAGGCATCAGCATTCCATCAGCGAGGCTGGCTGGAGTCGTTGGCCCGCACATATAGATATGAACCTTTGGTACTGACGAACGCCGCTCCTGGCGAACCACTGGACAGTGGTCTTGTTCTGTGCCGCGTCTCGAGCTGGATTACGGGAACGCGTTTGGTATCCGTGCCGTTTGCGGATCATTGTGAGCCTTTATTTAGTGACCTCGGCGAGTTCCAAGAATCGATCAAATGGTTGCGAGCAGAATGCGATTTAGAGCAGCGGCAGTACGTCGAACTCCGGCCACTATCGAAAGTTCAGGATGCGGACCGCACTTTGCAACCGAGCCGCTCGTACTGGTTCCACGAGCTCGATATAAGACCGAGCTTGGAACATATCTTTAAAGGATTACATAAGAATTCTTTTCGACGAAAGATCCAAAGGGCAGAAAGAGAACGACTTTCCTATGAAGAAGGCCATTCTGAACGACTTATGAACGAATTCTACCGGCTTCTGTTGACTACCAGAAGACGCCACCAATTGCTCCCGCAACCGCGATCCTGGTTCAGAAACTTGCTCGCGTGCATGGGGGACAAGTTGCAGATAAGGCTGGCTCGGAAAAATGGTGTTCCAATCGCGGCGATGCTCACCCTGCAACACCGATCCTCCGTAATTTACAAATATGGGTGCTCCGACGAGAGGTTTCACAATCTCGGTGGCATGCCGCTTCTGTTCTGGAGACTCGTCGAAGAGAGTAAGGCGTCGGGGGCAGAGCAGATCGATTGTGGCCGTTCTGACTTGAACAACGACGGCCTGATTGTTTTCAAAGACAGGTTAGGAACGAGAAGAAAGTTGCTGACGTATTATCGTTACACGAGAATAGAAAGGCGAGGAATGGCGACCCTCAGAGACTCGCAGACGGTCAGGCAATTATTCTCCTTCCTGCCGGACGCAATTTCTGCTGCGGCTGGCAGGGTTTTGTACAGGCATATGGGCTAGCGACGGACACATTTGCTGCATCGTTGAATTGCAGCAATAGACTAGCCGTCTCACCTGGAAACCGGATTGCATAAGCGTCTTCCGTTGTCCTCGTCTAGAGTAGAAAATAAGATGAGCAACGAAGCGCTGCCCGACGTAGACGTTGACTTGAAGGAAGAGTGCCAATTGCACGTGGAATCTGACGCGTTCTCCAGTGAATTAACTTCGGAGAAAGCGGACCATCTGTGTCAAGCTTTGAATGATCGCTATCGATGTCCCGAGAACTTCTTCGATTTCGCCCTTGACGGGCAGTTATCTGTCGACGAAGGCTATTTTCGATTCGGTCAGAATATCACCTGCTACGGCCGTTCTTGTTCAGGAGTGCGCGAACCTCGAGCGGAGTCTTGCCTTTACGACCTGCTAAGGGAAGTCCGCGTCGAGGATGGCAAGCTCAGGTTGCCATTCAATCCGACCGAGATTATCGATAATCTTCGAATGGAACGGTATGCAAGCATCCACGCGGGGAGAGGCTTCGAGAGTGTTCTTAGGAAGCTGTATTATCGCGTGCGACCATTTACCAATTTGCTCGTGCGAAAAGAGGTTCAGAAGTTTCATGCGCGTAATTGGAGAAAGCTGCCCTTTCCCAAGTGGCCCGTAGACACATCAGTTGAGGATATCTGCGGCAGACTCTTGTTGTTGTCTATGGAAGCAGAGGGTATAGAAAGGGTTCCATTCGTATGGTTCTGGCCGGATGGTGCCAGCTCCTGCGTCATGATGACGCACGATGTCGAAACCGAGGCTGGAAGAGATCATTGCAAAGAGCTAATGGACGTGGACGATTCTTTTGGAATCAAAGCGTCCTTTCAGATTGTCCCCGAGAAACGTTACGCAGTTTCTCCGAGTTTACTTGAGTCAATGCGTAACCGCGGATTTGAAGTTGGAATCCAGGACTTGAACCACGATGGGAAGCTGTTTGATAGCAAGGAAGAATTCCTGCGTCGGGTGAAAATCATCAACCGCTATGGGCGCGAGTATGGCGCCAAAGGGTTCCGGGCTGCGGCACTCTACCGAAAGCCTGGATGGTATGACGCCTTTGAGTTTGCGTTCGACATGTCAGTTCCCAATGTCGCACACCTCGATCCCCAACACGGTGGCTGTTGTACGGTCATGCCTTATTTTATTGGGGATGTCCTCGAACTCCCCGTAACGACAATTCAGGACTACACGCTATTCCATCTTCTGAATGAACGTTCTATTGAATTGTGGAAAACGCAGGTCGAACTGATTCTGGAAAATCATGGCCTGGCAAGTTTTATTGTTCATCCTGACTACGTCATAGAACGCGATACATTTTCCGTTTATCAAGGTCTGTTGGGCTACTTGCGAGAGTTGCGCGAGAAAACGTCGGTCTGGTTTGCCCTTCCTACAGATGTCAACTCATGGTGGAGGGCGCGAAGCAAGATGTCGGTTGTAAAGAATGGAGACTCATGGCGGATAAAAGGTGACAATGCTGGGCGTGCGGTACTGGCCTTCGCGAAGAACGTCGGCGGCAAGTTAATCTATGAACTGTCACAAGCACCGGTGACAACACAAATCACATGACGCGCCTTTTTGTCTCCATCGTAGGATCAGATGTATCTGGAAGAGGAGCTGGACAAGAATGAGAATATTGTTGACTGGCCATAAAGGCTATATCGGCACAGTTATGGCGCCACTGATCGCTGACGCAGGCCACGAAGTCGTCGGACTGGACAGCGATCTTTTCGAACAATGCACTTTTGGCGAACCACCGCGTGAATTCCCTTCCATCCGAAAGGACCTCCGTGACGTCGAGCACGTGGACCTGGAAGGGTTTGATGCGGTGATTCATCTTGCCGGGCTTTCCAATGATCCTCTTGGCAACCTGAATCCTGATTTGACCTACGACATCAATTACCACGCCTCCGTGCGTCTTGCCCGTCTAGCCAAAGAAGTCGGAGTCAGACGATTTCTGTTTTCATCTTCCTGCAGCACCTACGGCGCAGCGGGCGACAAGATTCTGGATGAAACTGCCGACTTCAATCCCGTCACGCCCTACGGCCGTTCCAAGGTTCTTGTCGAGCAGGAAGTGGCAAAACTGGCGGGGTCAAACTTCAGCCCGACATTTCTCCGCAACGCCACAGCCTACGGCGTCTCGCCACGACTCCGATTTGACCTAGTACTTAACAATTTGACGGCCTGGGCGCTGACGACGGGCCGCGTGTTCATAAAAAGCGATGGCACTCCGTGGCGTCCGATCGTGCACATCGAAGATATTTCACGTGCGTTCCTCGCGGTGCTGAACGCGCCTCTGAATATGGTCCACAATCAGGCTTTCAACGTAGGACGCACCGAGGAGAATTACCAGATTCGCGACTTAGCCGAGATCGTAAAGGAAACAGTTCCAGGCTGTACCATCGAGTTCGCCACCGATGCCGGCCCTGATAAACGGTGTTACAGGGCGGATTTCAGCCGTATTGTGAATGCCCTCCCAGCCTTTCAACCGAAGTGGGACGCGCGACGTGGCGCTAGGGAACTCTATGACGCGTACATGAAAGTGGGCCTGCGCATGGAAGATTTTGAAGGCGAACGCTACAAGCGGATCGACCACATTCAACGCCTACTTTCTTCCGGACGGCTGAACGCCAGCCTTCGCTGGCAGACATCCGACTCGGTCGGCGTGCTGCAAGCGAAAAGCTCATGAGGCAGATCCGCAAGGTGGCTGGTGAATCTTGATTTTTACAGAAACCAAGCTGTCAGGCGCGTTCATGATCGAACCGGAAATGCACGAAGACCATCGCGGATTCTTTGCACGTACCTTCTGCCGGCGGGAATTCGAAGCCCATGGGCTGAACACGAACGTGGTTCAATGCAACATTTCGTTCAACAAGCGCAAGGGAAGTCTACGCGGCATGCATTTCCAGGCATCTCCCTATTCGGAAGCGAAGCTTGTGCGGTGTACGACTGGATCGATTTACGACGTCATCATCGACCTGCGATCGTCTTCATCCACGTTCAAGAAGCATTTCGGCGTTGAGCTTTCCGCGCGAAACAGGAAGATGCTGTACATACCCGAAGAGTTTGCCCACGGTTTTCAGACCCTGGAGGACGACACGGAGGTGTTCTACCAAATGTCTCAGTTTTACTCCGCGGAACATTCCCGGGGCGTCCGCTGGGACGATCCGGCCTTTGGAATATCGTGGCCTTCCGACGAGCGAATCATTATCGAGCGCGACAGAACGTATCCGGACTTTCGCCCATAGAGGCAATGGGAAAGAATTGAACTTGGATACCTTTCACAATGAGGTCGATCCGTCGGGCGCAGGTCCGGCTATGTACCGGCTGATCGCTGAACTGTTCCCCATTTGCCGCAGCATTACGGGGGACGGGCTTCGCCAGACTTTCCGCATCCTGCAAACACATATTCCCCTTGAAATGCGCGAAGTTCCAACCGGGACGCAGGTGTTCGACTGGACGGTGCCGAAGGAATGGAATATCCGAGACGCCTTCGTGAAGAACTCAAAGGGTGAACGAGTTGTTGATTTTGCGAAGTCAAATCTGCACGTCGTCAATTACAGCATTCCCGTTCGGCGCCACATCTCCATTTCCGAACTTAAAGATCACCTGTACACAATCCCTGGGCACCCGGATTGGATTCCTTATCGGACTACCTACTACAAGGAATCTTGGGGATTCTGCCTTTCACATCGCCAACTGGAAGCACTGACCGAAGACCAGTACGAGATCAGCATCGACTCGACGCTGAAGGACGGGCACCTCACGTACGGCGAATATTTTCTCCCTGGAGATACGCAGGATGAAGTATTGATCTCCTGCCACGCGTGCCATCCGTCTTTGTGCAATGACAATCTGTCCGGCATAGCGGTGGCGGTTTCGCTGGCAAAGCACCTGGCGGATGTACCGCGGCACTATTCCTATCGCTTCTTGTTTATTCCTGGAACGATCGGTGCGATTACCTGGCTTGCTTTGAATGAAGACAAGATTCCAAGAATCAAGCATGGACTAGTTCTCAGTGGAATCGGAGATGCCGGAAAACTTTATTACAAGAAGAGCCGACAGGGCAACACTGAAATTGACCGGGCAGCTTCTCACGTGCTTCAGCACTCCGGAACCCCCTACGAACTTCTCGAATTCTCACCGTATGGTTACGATGAGCGTCAATACTGCTCGCCAGGAATCAATCTTGCTGTAGGGAGGCTGTCGCGTAGTCCCCATGGTACCTTTCCGGAGTATCACACGTCCGCGGACAACTTGGAATTCGTGCACCCGGATAAACTGGGTGAATCGTTAGCCTTTTGCGTGAAGATTTTCTCGCTCATGGAGAACAACGGAACTTTTGTGAACTTGAGTCCAAAGTGCGAACCACAACTGGGGAAGCGCGGCTTGTACCGCATGATCGGCGGGCAATCGGACGCTGGACTGAACGAAATGGCGATGCTCTGGGTGCTCAATCTATCCGATGGAAGCCACTCTCTGCTCGATATAGCGGAGCGATCTGGCATTCGATTTGAGTCTATTCAGAGGGCTGCTCAAGCATTGAAGGAACAGCTTCTTTTACGCGAAAAGTTTGACTTTGTGTCGACGGCTGCGGGTTAGCCGAAGGAAAGGATAATATAGTGAATTCAATCTTCTTGGATGCGCTGGTAGATGACGACAAGCGGCGGGAGCTCCTTTACCGCGGGCAATTGTTGGTCTATTCCCCTACGCCGAGCTCACTCAAGCTCGTGAATTTCGCGCGCAAGATGGCTGAGGAGGCGCTGCAGCCGTACGAACCCGAGACCGCGCAATACCATTTTCCGGTGGAGCGATACGCCGCCATCCTGGCCGAGCTGAAGCCAAAGTTCATCCACCACCCAACCTCCAAGGAATGCATCCAGGGCATCTTCCAGGAACTCGGTATCGATTCAAGTAAGACCTATTTCGATGTCCCGCGGATGCGCACCTCGACAAGCGACGACTATCTGAAGACCGGGATCGCCTACGCCTTTCATCCCCATCGCGATACCTGGTACTCCGCCCCCATGTGCCAGATCAATTGGTGGATGCCTATCTATCCGATCGTTCCGGAAAACGCTATGGCTTTCCATCCGAGATACTGGAGCCAAGCGGTGCGCAATGGGTCGGCGGAGTATAACTACGTGGAATGGAACCGCACGAGCCGTCAAAATGCAGCGCAGTTCGTCAAGGAAGACACGCGCAAACAGCCAAAGCCGGAAGAACCCATGGAGCTAGACCCGCAGATTCGGGTGATCGCCCCGCCGGGTGGAATCTTGATGTTCTCTGGCGCCCAGATGCACTCGAGTGTCCCGAACAATTCCGGCCGTACTCGCTTCAGCATCGATTTTCGAACGGTTAACATTGATGATGTCGCAGCGCGGCGTGGCGCTCCAAACGTGGATTCTGCGTGCACCGGAACCACTATGGGAGATTACCTGCGCGGCACGGACTTGGCGCACGTCCCGGAAAAATACTACGCACTCTACGAAACCCAGCCGGCCTTCGCCAAGCCGGAGGAATTTGAAACCGCTACTTCCGCTTAGGAGAGCTACGGTGACCAACGCCATGACAACAGAGAGCCCAGTCGATCAGAAACCGGGTATTTCCTCGCAGAAACTGCGCGACAAAGTCGTGGTCGCGAATCAACCCGGTTGCCGCTTTTGCGGAACGAAACTTCAGCATACGTTCGTGGATCTGGGAATGTCTCCGCTGTGCGAGAGCTTCCTGTCCGCAGAACAATTGAACCAAATGGAGCCGTTTTATCCCCTGCATGTCTACGTTTGCGAGAACTGTTTTCTCGTTCAGCTCGAAGCTTACGTTACGCCGGAGCATATCTTCACCGACTACGCGTACTTTTCTTCCTACTCGGATTCCTGGCTGGCACACGCCAAAAAGTACACCGGCCAGATGGTCGAGCGGTTTGGGATCGGTGCGGGCAGCTTTGTTGTGGAGCTAGCGAGCAATGACGGCTACCTTTTGCAGTACTTCGTGGAGAAGAAAGTGCCGGTTCTTGGAATCGAGCCAGCTGCGAACGTCGCGGCCGTGGCAGTTGAGAGAGGTGTGGCGACCCTCGTAAAATTTTTTGGACGGGAAACTGCCCGCGAACTCGCCGATTCCGGAAAACAGGCGGATCTCCTGCTGGGCAATAACGTCCTCGCTCAAGTACCGGACATTAATGACTTTGTTGGCGGCATGAAGATTCTTTTGAAGCCGGACGGCGTCATCACCATGGAATTTCCGCATCTCCAGCGGCTAATGAAGGAGAATCAGTTTGACACCATCTACCATGAGCACTTCTCCTATTTTTCGCTTCTCACGGCGGAGAAGATTTTCGCTGCACATGGCCTGACACTCTTCGACGTGGAGGAACTCTCGACGCACGGCGGCTCTCTGCGCATCTTTGTGCGTCATGTTGAGGACTCCTCAAAGCCGGTGTCTTCGCATGTAACCGATCTCCGAGCGCGTGAGCTGGCTGCGGGCTGCACGAAAATGGAGAGCTATGCGAGCTTTGCCGAGCAAGTGAAAGAAACCAAGCGGAAGCTGCTGGAATTCCTGATACAGGCGAAGCGCAGCGGGAAAAAAATCGCAGGATATGGCGCTCCGGGAAAAGGGAATACGTTGCTGAATTATTGCGCGATCCGTTCCGACTTCCTCGATTACACTGTGGATCGCAATCCCAACAAGCACGGCAGATTTTTGCCCGGAACGCACGTACCGATTTTTCCGCCGGAACGAATCCGGGAAACCCAGCCCGATTATTTACTGATTCTCCCCTGGAATCTGAAAGACGAAATCATTAGGCAGAACGCATTCATTCGGGAATGGGGAGGCAAGTTCGTTGTACCCATACCCGAGGTGCAGATCCATGACTAAAGCTACTTCGGCTAGCGTGAGCGTGGAAAGAATAGATGATGGCCTGTCGCTGGTCCCTTATAAATGGTTACGTGCCCCTGCTTTACGGCTAGGGAAGGAGTAACGCAGATGAAAGTCGTTATTTTTTGCGGTGGACTCGGAATGCGCTTGCGAGAATATGCGGATAATGTTCCCAAGCCCATGGTTCCCATTGGCTACAGACCGGTTTTGTGGCACGTCATGAAGTATTACGCGCACTTCGGCCACAAGGACTTCATCTTGTGCCTGGGATATCGCGCCGATGCCATAAAGCAATACTTTCTTCATTACGACGTTGGCCAGAGACTGAGGGCGGTGGAGAAGTACCTGACCGGCGAAGAGGCGTTTCTTGCAAATTATGCGGATGGTCTGACCGACTTGCCCCTTCCGAAGCTTCTGGACTTCTCCCGGGGGCACGGCAAGATTGCCACTTTTGTTTCCGCAAAGCCAAACCTGACCTATCACGTTGTGTCCGCTGGTCCGGACGGGGTCGTCAACGAAATCAAGGCAATTCAGGATGCTAAACTTCGCATAAACAGCGGCTATTTCGTTCTCAAACAGGACATCTTCAAGTACATGCAGAACGGAGAAGAACTGGTGCTTGAACCCTTTCAGCGCTTGATTCGCGAAAAACAATTGATGGCTTACGAGCACGACGGCTTTTACGCTTCCATGGACACTTTCAAGGATAAGCAGCAGTTGGACGATCTCTACGCTCGCGGCGACGCACCCTGGGAGGTTTGGAAGAACAGTTCGCCTCACGAAGAAGCTGCAGTTGCCGTCAACGGTTCAAGCGGGCACGACGCCACCTAGGCCAAAGGCTAGCTATGCTAAGACTTACTCTCGGTGAGCTCGGGAAGCCCCCTCGCCGCATTCTATGCCTGGGCGCGCATTGCGACGACATCGAGATTGGATGCGGCGGAACGATCCTGCGATTGTTGCGGGAGGATCCGGAACGCGAAATCTATTGGCACGTGTTCAGCTCGAATCCGGTACGGAAACGGGAGGCGATGAAAGGTGCGCGCCTGTTCCTGGAAAGAGCCAAGTCCAAGAAGGTCGCAGTCCGAAGTTATCGCGACAGCTTCTTCCCAACGCTTCATCCGCGAATAAAGATGGAGTTTGAAAAACTGAAGAAAGAATTTGTTCCGGACGTGGTCCTGACACACTACCGTCACGATCTGCACCAAGATCATAGAGTAATTTGCGAACTAACCTGGAACACCTTTCGCAATCATTTGATCCTGGAATACGAGATTCCGAAGTACGACGGTGACCTAGGGCATCCAAACTTTTTCGTGCCGCTGGAGCAGGAAATTTACCAGAAAAAAGTCCGTTACACCCTCGATGCGTTCGAAACGCAGCAGGCAAAGCGTTGGTTTGAGAAGGAAACATTTCTCGCTCTCATGCGCTTGCGGGGAATGGAATGTGTTGCCCCAAGCGGCTATGCGGAAGCGTTCTATTGCCGCAAGCTGGTGCTATGAAATTACGGGGAACTGAAGCGGCTAATATCCACGGGGCGGCTTGAAATCACCATGAAAGACCTAAAGGACAGGATAATTCGTGGTGGATTCGCCAAGGTTTGCAGCCAGGCTGCAAACTTGCTTCTGCGTATGGGCTCCTTGATGGTGTTAGGCCGGCTACTTTCGCCGAAAGAATTCGGGCTAGTCGGTATGGTTACAGCTATTGTCGGCGTGCTAAATCTGTTCAAGGATTTCGGACTTTCGACAGCCACAATACAGCGGACTAGTGTTACCGAACAACAGACTTCAACATTATTTTGGATCAACATCGTGGTTGGCGGGATACTTGGGCTTCTGTCATTGGCGATTGCCCCGGCTGTCGCTGCCTTTTATCACGAACCCCGCCTAATTGGCGTAACAGCTGTGTTGGGGGCTGGATTCCTTTTCAATGCTGCCGGAGTTCAACACTCGGCCCTTCTCCAACGGCAAATGCGCTTTACCACCACTGCGGCGATAGACATTTTCTCCCTCACGATAAGTATTGCGGTCGGAATTGGCATGGCTCTTAAGGGATTTGGGTATTGGTCCCTCGTAGGAATGACTGTTACGTTGCCGCTCATATGTACTATTTGCATGTGGCTGGCCACGGGATGGGTTCCCGGCATGCCCAAAAGGCGAGTGGGAATCCGCTCTATGATGCGTTTTGGCGGAACTCTAACCTTGAATGGACTTGTCGTTTATGTTGCTTACAATCTGGAGAAGGTACTTTTGGGGCGCTTCTGGGGCGCAGAGGCAATCGGAATTTACGGAAGAGCTTACCAGCTAATCACAATTCCCACCGACAATCTAAATTCAGCCATTGGCGGGGTAGCGTTCTCGGCACTGTCTCGGATCAAAGAGGACCAACCCCGTTTTAAGAGCTACTTCCTAAAGGGATATTCTTTCGTTGTAGCAATGACCATTCCTATCACCTTGTTTTGCGCTCTGTTTGCCCATGACATGATTTCCGTGGTTCTCGGACAAAAGTGGATGGAGGCAGTCCCCATTTTTCGCCTATTGGCGCCAACCATTTTGATCTTTGCGCTAATCAACCCCATGGCATGGCTGCTCTTTTCGCTGGGACTGGTTGGACGAAGCTTGAAAATTGCGTTGGTTCTCGCCCCGCTGGTCATTACAGGGTACCTCGTGGGATTGCCCTATGGACCCAAAGGTATCGCGCTCGCTTACTCGACAGTGATGACGTTGTGGGCCGTTCCACACATTGCGTGGTGTGTCCGTGGCACAGTAATTTCCTTACGGGATATTTTTGGCGCAGTGAGACGGCCGCTGGTTTCCAGTGTCGTGGCCGCATCGCTGGCCTTTGGTCTGCAACTCTTTTTCGGTAGCCTGCTGACTCCATTGCCAAGGCTCGTGTTAGGGAGTGCCATACTTTTCGGGACATACGCTGGCATGCTCCTTTATGTCATGGGAGAGAAAGCCTTCTACATCAATCTAGTTCGAGGATTGGGAAGCCGCCCTGTTGTTGAAGGGACGACTTTGGTTTCGCCTTAGCGACTAATCGGGGATTCCCGTCAGGATGCACTGTGCCTTGGCACGGTTTCGGATAGCAACAACCATCCATTTGCCTCTCCTGTTCGGGGCAAAGTCTTGATATTCTACGTCCATAGAAAAACAGCTGAGATCAGGCGTGGCCATTACACCGCAACCATTAATAAGCATAGTTATCCCCGTCTACAACGGCGCTGAGCACTTTGTGGAGTGCATCGAAAGCATTTTGGCGCAGACTTATCAAAACTGGGATTGCACTATCATTAATAACTGCAGCACCGATCCGACCGCGGAAATCGCACGCCGTTACATCGCGAAAGATTCGCGAATTCGGCTTCAGGAGAATGAAAAATTCCTGCGAGTGATCCCTAACCATAACGTCGCATTACGTCAGATTTCCTCCGCGAGCAAGTACTGCAAAATGGTATTTGCGGACGACTGGTTATTCCCCCGATGTTTAGAGGAAATGGTTTCACTTGCCGAGGAATACCCATCGG